>ENA-OYYI01000002-OYYI01000002.1-human-gut-metagenome-genome-assembly--contig:-NODE-2-length-232053-cov-8.951922_pt1 | contig 232053 bp, 220 predicted proteins | sample MGYA00244063_ERZ653448 | MGnify/ENA primary metagenome ERZ653448 (study PRJEB26926, sample SAMN06165192) | human gut metagenome | biome: ENVO:00009003; feature: ENVO:2100002; material: ENVO:00002003...
GTAAGATCGTCGGCAGCGTCAGATGTGTATAAGAGACAGAAATAATTATATAAAAATAATCTGAGTCCTACCGCAATTCTTGTATTATGGGTCTAACAGTACATCTAATGTAACTTCCCACCCTTGTATATTTTGTGGTTGAACTTCATTCCTATTTTTTATAATATAATCTCTGATATAGTCGTCATAAAGTAACTGTTTCCAATATAATATATGTTCCATAATACCGTTTATTGTTGCAACACTTACATTATTATCGTTTAAGAAGTCAAACGCTTTTCTTCGGGCCTGTTCGTAAGTCATACCCTTTAAAGATTCGCCGTTATTATAATACCTATTAAATAATTCTCTGTCTTTTTTCTCGGTTTCTTTATTTTCAAATTTTAATTCTTCGTATTTCATAAAACCTCCATTTTATTGAAATAATTGAATTTTTGAATTTACCGATTTCATGCTTTTTATAATAATGAATAATAATTAATCGGCGTTATTCATACTATATAATTCGTCGTAGGGCGTAAGCAGCATTGAAAGAAGATTTCCGTATCCTACAAACTCCATTCTTTTGTTAAGCGTGCGGTTTTCCTTTTTATAATACCACCCTACAGGCCGCATTCTTCCGTCATAAGCCTGAAGATATGCACCGCAATCGTTAATATAACCTATAATTCTGTATTGACCGTCTCTTATTAGTTCCATATTTCTACCTCCGTATGTGTTATTTTTATAATAAGACAACGCATGTACCGTATAAGGGACATAAATATATAAATAAATTAAAAAACGGAAAATTAATTATTTGAAAAAAATCAAAGATTACGTACGGTTTTTCTGGTGGGAAGAGGTGGATTCGTAAGGAGCAGTGCGACGGAATAGCGGAGCGTTCGTGCTTGCACGCGAAAGCGGAGCGTCAGCACCTCGGTGGTTTGCGCGGGATTTCCCGCGTGCGTTGTTTTTACAACGCTGAATCCACCGTAATACATAAAGAAAAACCGCACTTTTCGTACGGTTTTTCTGGTGGGAAGAGGGGATTCGTGAGGAGCAGAGCGACGGAATAGCGAAGCGTGCGTGCTTGTACGCGAAAGCGGAGCGTCAGCACCAAGGTGGTTCGCGCGGGATTTCCCGCGTGCGTTGTGTTTTCACAACGCTAATCCACCGAAATACAAAAGAAAAACCGCACGTTTTCGTACGGTTTTTCTGGTGGGAAGAGGTGGATTCGAACCACCGAAGGCGGTGCCAACAGATTTACAGTCTGCTCCCTTTGGCCACTCGGGAATCTTCCCATATGGAGCTGGTGGTCGGAGTCGAACCAACAACCTGCTGATTACAAATCAGCTGCTCTGCCATTGAGCCACACCAGCAGGGTATCGGGACGAAAACTGCGTCAGTCCCGGCACCATAATAAAAATGGTGCCTTGGGGCGGAATTGAACCACCGACACAGGGATTTTCAGTCCCTTGCTCTACCAACTGAGCTACCAAGGCGTTTTTGGCGATTCGGAGGGGATTCGAACCCCTGACCTCTAGCGTGACAGGCTAGCGTTCTAACCAACTGAACTACCGAACCACGGGAATATTAAATTTTGGTGGGCCTTCACGGACTTGAACCGCGGACCAATCGGTTATGAGCCGACCGCTCTAACCAACTGAGCTAAAGGCCCTAATCTTATGTTCGTGGTCGGGGTGAAGAGACTCGAACTCCCGACCTCATGGTCCCAAACCACGCGCGCTACCAACTGCGCCACACCCCGTAATAGGGATTGCGTCGCCGTTAATTACAAGCGACTTTTAAAGGATACAATATCTTTGAAAATATGTCAACTTTTTTCTTGATATTTTTTTAAATTTTTAGAAAAGGTTTTTACAATTTTTTTTATTATTCGTCGTAATGGCAGAATAATTGATAATTTTTTTATAAACGCGTCGATTATCATTTTCAGAGAGGTGATTGTATGGAAATATCCTTTGAAAATTCAGGCGGCGCACTTTGTATCAGACTGAAAGGAGACATCGACGACGCCGGCATTCAGAAAGCGCGTTCCCGCATCGATTCGATACTCGATAAAGAGAGATTTTACGAGGTTGTTTTTGATTTTTCGGGCGTTCCTTTTATGGACAGTACGGGCATAGGTATGTTGCTCGGAAGGTATAAAAAACTCGAACGTCTGGGAATACCCATGTACGTTACGGGCACAAACAAACAGGTCGATAAAGTATTTTTTACAAGCGGTATTTACGAAATAATACGCAAACTCGCGTAAAGGAGAAATTATGCAGAATTATTTGAACATGAAAATTTTAAGCATACCCGAAAACGTGGCTTTCGCGCGCAGTACGGTAGGCGCGTTCTGTGCGGGCGCAGACCCGAGCGTCGAGGAACTGAACGACGTCAGGACTGCCGTTTCCGAGGCTGTAACCAATTGTATAGTACACGGATACGAAGGCAGAAAAACGGAAATAATCGAAATAACGGTTAAACTGCTTGACGAAAAAGCCGTTATCGAAATATCCGACCGCGGAGTCGGAATTCCCGATATACCGAAAGCTCTCGAACCATTTTTCACGACGAAACCGAACGAAGAGCGCAGCGGTATGGGCTTTACGATTATGCAGACGTTTACGGACGATTTGAAAGTTACCTCGGAAAACGGCGAAACGAAAGTCGTCCTGACAAAAACCTTTAAAAACACAAAAAATGCTTGACGCGGAAGAAACAAAAATTCTTATCGACAGGGTAAAAGCGGGCGATAAAGATTCACTTGAAACTCTGATTTCGGAAAATCTGCCGCTCGTAAAATCCGTCGTTAAACGATACAGCGGAAAAAACGTAGAATACGACGACCTTATGCAGCTCGGAAGCATGGGGCTGCTGAAAGCCGTGCTGAATTTCAACGACGAATTCAACGTAAGGTTTTCGACGTATGCCGTCCCTATGATTGCGGGTGAAATAAAAAGGTACATCCGTGACGACGGCGCCGTCAAAGTTTCGCGCGCGCTTAAATTGCTTGCATACAATATCGGAAAATTCAGCGACGATTTTCAGAAGGAAAACAACAGGGAACCCACGGTCGACGAAATTGCCGAAGAGTTTCATATCGACAAGGAAGAAGTCGTTTTCGCGCTTGACAGCGCAAGATATCCCCGTTCACTCGACGACAGAACGGACGAGGACGGCGTTGCGCTTATCGACCGCGTTCCGGTAGATAAAAGCGAGGAAAACGACGAAAAAATAATTCTGTCGGGTATGTTGAAAGATTTGCCGCCGCGAGAAAAAAAGATAATTATATTAAGGTATTTCCGTGACCGCACTCAAAGCGAAGTCGCCGCCGTTTTAGGGGTTTCTCAGGTTCAGATTTCGAGACTTGAAAACAAAATCATCGCAAAACTTCGCGAAAACTTCGATAAATAACGATAATTTGTTTATATTGACGACAAAACGGTAACACTTGTCTTATGGATAAGTGTTATTTGTCGTTAAGGGAAGAAACCGAAACTCTTCACGACTATACGCAGAACGGGTGTAAAAAAACCGATGAAACAGTTGAAGAATCTTTTAAAAAAGAAGACGAACGAAGAAAATCACGAAAATAAAGAATATCTCGATTACGTTCATAAAACCGCGCCGCGAACGAAGGAATTAAAAACTCTCGTGCCGGCGTTTCTGGTCGGCGGCGCAATCTGTATGGTAGGACAGTTGGTTTCCGACCTTCTGAAAATGTGGACAGACCTCGATAAAGAAGGAATCGCTACCGCAACTTCGATAATTTTGATTTTTCTGGGCAGTTTCTTCACGGGCCTCGGCTTGTACGACAGACTGGGCAGAATAGCTGGCGGCGGCAGCATCGTGCCGATTACGGGTTTTGCAAACTCCATAGTTTCTCCGGCAATGGAATTCAACAGAGAGGGCGTAACTTTCGGTATATGCGCCCAGATGTTCGTTATCGCGGGTCCTATCGTCGTTCTCGGAATAAGCGTATCCGTGCTGGTCGGCCTCGTATATATGATTTTCGCATGAAAAAAGGAAAACAAAGTTATTTATTGAACAACAGAATATTCGTTAAAGACACGTCGGTCCTCGTGGGAAAAAAAGAAAGCGAAGGTCCGCTTAAAGAATACTTTTACGACGTTCTCGAGGACGACCTTTTCAATTCGAAATCGTACGAACTTGCCGAGTGCAAAATGCAACGACACACTTTGCAGAACCTTCTTAAAAAGTGCGAAATGAAAATCGACGACGTCGATTGTCTTATGGGGGGCGATTTGCAAAACCAGATTTTCGCAACAAGTTTCGCAGCAAGGGAATTTCACGCCTCTTTTTTAGGTTTATACGGTGCGTGCAGTACTTTCGGCGAAGGCCTGGCGCTCGCTTCGTTGCTAATCGACGGCGGAGATTTTAAAAATATCGTCGTTACTACAAGCAGTCATTTTTCGTCTGCCGAAAGAAATTACCGTTTTCCGCTGGAACTCGGCAATCAGCGCACGCCGCTGTCGCAATGGACGGTTACCGCGTCGGGGTCGGTAATGCTGTCGTGCGATAGACCAGAAGAGGAAATCGTGCCCGCAATCACCGCCGTAACAATAGGAAAAACCATTGACTACGGCGTTACCGACGCCAACGATATGGGAGCCGCAATGGCGCCCGCCGCATTCGATACGTTGAAAACGCATTTTTCCGAACTGTCAAGAAGTCCATCCTATTACGACGCGATATTCACGGGCGACCTCGGAATTTTCGGTCTGGACCTTTGCGCGCATCTTCTCGAACAGGACGGCATTACTATGCCGAAATCCTTTTCGGATTGCGGAAAGATTATTTTTTCCGAAAAACAAAAGGTTTTTATGGGCGGCTCGGGCGCAGGGTGCAGCAGCGCCGTTTTCGGTGCGTATATCTATGAACAGATGAAAAAAGGCGACCTTAAAAAAGTATTGCTCGTTCCGACGGGCGCGCTTCTGAACAAGGACAGTCCTTTGCAGAAACAGTCTATACCCGGCATCGCTCACGCCGTTGCTATCGAGGTTTGATTATGGAAATATTTCTGACTTATCTTAAAGTATTCGCGGTAGGCGGATTTGTCTGTATGCTCGGACAGGTGTTGATAAATACGACGAAAATGACGAGCGCGAGAATTCTCGTCACTTTTCTGATGCTCGGCGTGCTTCTTGAAGTGACGGGCGCGTTCGGGTTTATCGAAGAATTCGGAAAAGCGGGCATAACCGTTCCCATTACGGGTTTCGGGTCGTCCCTTGCGAAAGGAGCCATAAAAGGCGTTAAAGAGGAGGGCATACTCGGCGCGGTAAAAGGAGGAATGACAGCCGTATCGGGCGGACTTTCCGCCGCAATTTTCTTCGGTTTTATTTTCGCGCTGATATTCAAGTCCAAAACGAAAGAGAGCTGATTTTCAATTTATCGCGCGTTCCCGCATATAATTTATGCGTGAGACAGGTTCCGGACGGCAAAAAGAAAAAAATCGTCAAAACGGTTGCGATACTGATTGTTCTCGCAACCGTTTTCGGCTTGTTATTTTCCTATTTCAGAGGAAAAATGGTTCCCGTTTTCGTTACAACCTGCAGCGCCGAAGTGGACGCGTTATCTATAAACGCGATAAACGCCGCTACCAAAAAAGTTCTGTTTGACAAAAACATATCTTACGACGAATTGTTCGACATCGAAAAAAATAATTCGGGCGACATTACTCTTATTCAGGCACGCTCCGTAAAAATCAATAAAATCGCGCGCGAACTTGCGCTTGAAACTCAGAAAAACATCGAAAACAACGGAAGACAAGAAATAGGCGTTCCTATCGGTACGCTTACCGGAATAACCATGTTTATCGGTACGGGACCCGACGTGAATATTAAAATAACGCCGATTGGCGTTGCGAATTGCGACTTCGTTTCGGAGTTCGTTTCGGCGGGAATAAACCAGACCGTACATAAAATATACGTTAAAGTTTTCGTCAACGCCACCGTGGCGCTTCCCGTTACGGACCTTTCGGTCGATACCGAATCCGAAATACTCATCTGTGAAAACCTCATAATAGGAAAGGTTCCTGACACCTATCTTTCGTTAGGGCGCATCAGTACGGGATTAAATCTGGTACCATAACAAATTTATAATTATTTTTTCGGATATTTTACAAAAAAAATATATTTTATACGAAAAAGCGCGATAAATTTTGTTATTATCGCGTCATAATCTCGCTCTATTTCTTTACAATTTTTCAATCGTGTGTTAAAATACCGATATAAAACATTTTCAAGGAGCAGTTATGATTGAAACCATTGAAAAGTTAAAAGCCGACGGTATCGCTCTCATCAACGACGCCGCGACTCTCAACGACGTAAATAACGTCAAGGTTAAAATCTTCGGCAAAAACGGCGACTTTACCGCCGCAATGCGCGGTCTTAAAGACGTTCCCAAGGAACAGAAACCCGAAGTAGGCAAGGCATTTAACGACGTAAAAGTTATGCTCGAAGGCCTCATTGCCGAAAAAGAGCGCGTTTTTGCGGAAGCAGAAAAACAGGCGCGCATTAAATCGGAATATATCGACGTGACTTTACCGGGCAAAAAAGAGCTCGGCGCGTTGCATCCTCTTACTCTCGTCAAAAACGAAATTCTCGACACGTTTATCGGCCTCGGCTTCGAAGTCAAGGAAGGCCCCGAAATCGAAAGCGACTATTATAACTTCCAGTTGCTCAACATTCCGAAGGACCACCCCGCGCGCGACATGCAGGATTCGTTGTACATAACCGACAATTTTCTTCTCCGCACGCACACAAGTCCCATGCAGGCACGCACAATGACTACGCAAAAGCCGCCTATACGCATCGTCGTACCCGGAAAAGTGTATCGCAACGACGACGACGCCACCCACAGCCCGATGTTTCAGCAGGTTGAAGGTCTCGTCGTGGACAAGCACATCACTCTTTGCGACCTGAAGGGCGCGCTCGAGGTTTTTGCAAAGCGCCTTTTCGACGAAAAAACCAAAGTGCGTTTCCGTCCCAGTTATTTTCCGTTTACCGAACCTTCGGTAGAAGTGGACGTATCGTGCAGTATCTGCCACGGCAAAGGCTGCAGAGTCTGCAAAGGCACGGGCTGGATTGAAATTCTCGGCGCGGGCATCGTAAATCCCGCCGTTCTCGAAGCGTGCGGTATCAACAGCAAAGAATACAGCGGTTACGCTTTCGGTTTCGGAATAGAACGTATTGCAATGATAAAATACGGCATTCCCGATATCCGTCTTTTCTTTGAAAACGACAAGCGCTTCCTGGAGCAATACAAATAAGGAGACAAGACTATGAAAGCACCTATAAGCTGGTTACAGGACTTTGTAAAAATAGATATACCCGCAGAGGCTCTTGCCGACAAACTCGTTCACGCGGGTTTTGAAGTAGAAGATATTATCCGTGAATCCGACAATATCAGAAACGTCGTTACGGGACGCGTCATCGCAACGGAGCGCCACCCGAATTCCGACCATCTCTGGATTTGCCAGGTTAACGTAAAAACCGCAACTCTGCAAATAGTTACGGGCGCTCAGAACGTTAAAGTCAACGACATCGTTCCCGTCGCGCTGGACGGCGCGCAACTTCCCGACGGAAAACGCATCTATAACGGGGAACTTCGCGGCGTGAAATCGCTTGGTATGCTTTGCGGCGGCAGCGAACTCGGTCTTACCGACGATGATTACGAGGGCGCGTCGGTAGACGGAATTATGATTATGAAACCCGATACGAAAGTCGGCGTCGATATAAACGAGGTTCTCGGCCGCACAGACGTCATCCTCGACGTATCGGTAACCGCAAACCGTCCCGACTGCAACAGCATTCTCGGAATCGCAAGAGAAATCGGCGCGGTTCTGCATAAGCCCGTAAAAATGCCGATAACAAGTTATACGGCAACTCCCGAACGCATTTTTAATATGCTCGACGTTCAGGTTGAAGACGGCGACCTTTGTCCGAGATATATGGCTAAAGCGGTAAAAAACATAAAAATTACCCAAAGTCCGAAAATTATGCAGGACAGATTGCGCGCCGTAGGCATTAAACCAATAAACAACATCGTAGATATCACGAACTATATTCTGATTGAGCTCGGTCAGCCGATGCACGCTTTCGACTATGAAAAAATCGCGGGGAAACGCTTAGTAGTCCGTCGCGCGACGGAGGGCGAAACGATTACCACGCTGGACAATACATCGCACGCTCTCGAAAGCGATATGCTCGTTATTGCGGACGCCGAAAAGCCTCTTGCCGTCGCCGGTATCATGGGCGGCCTCGACAGCGGCATCTCAGATAATACGAATACCATTATTTTCGAAAGCGCAAAATTCGCCCGCGACAACATAAGACGTACGTCGAGAAAACTCAATCTGAAATCGGACAGCAGCGCGAGATTTGAAAAGGGCATAGACTTTTTAAGTCAGGCCATCGCCATCGACCGCGCGCTTACCCTTATTCAGATAAACGGTTGGGGAACTATCGTTTCGGGTACTATCGACACGAATATGAACGCCGTAAAACCCCGCACGATTACCGTTCCTTATAAAAAAATCAATTCTGTACTCGGAATTAAGGTGCCCACCGACAAAATGGTTTCAATTCTAAACTCTTTGCAGATTAAAACCGTTGTTAAGGGCAAAAAACTCGAGTGCAATATTCCCGCTTTCCGCGAGGACATCGAGGGTGTAAACGACCTTGCCGAAGAAATCATACGCCTTTACGGATACAATAAAATTAAATCCACTTTGTTTGCCGACGCGCGCCAGACTATGGGCGGTCGCGAAGTCAACAGGTCGCGCGAAGATTTACTTAAACGCATTCTTACGGCAAAAGGCGCCGACGAAATCATTACTTACAGTTTCATTTCGCCCAAAACCTTCGACTTATTGCGTCTTGACAAAAACGACGAACTTCGTCGCGCCGTTCCCATTATGAACCCGCTCGGCGAGGACGTCAGCATTATGCGCACCACTCTTGTCGGCAGTATGCTTTCGATAATCGGCGGTAATTACAGCAAAAACAATAAGGAAGGCGTGTTTTTCGAGACTTCGAAAGTATTCAGACCCAAAACTCTGCCTCTTACCGATTTCCCCGTCGAGACCGAAACGTTATCCGTGGGTATGTACGGCGGCGATTGCGACTTCTATTCATTGAAAGGACTGCTCGACAGCGTATTTCAGGCGTTTAAGATTGATAAAACCGAATATCGTCGCGTAAAAATCAACTATCTGCACGAGGGCAGAAGCGCCGAAATTTTTGTGGAAGGCGAATCTGTGGGTTATCTCGGCGAAGTCTATCCCGACGTTTCCGAGGCCTACGGAATCGACGCGCGCGTTTACGTTGCCGAAATCAATCTTGAAAAACTTTTCTCGTTTGCAAAGGACCACCGCGAATTCAAAGCGCTGCCCAAATATCCCGCAATAAGCCGCGACCTTGCGCTGCTTGTCAAGGACGGCGTATCGTCCGACCAGGTAGTAGCGGTTATCCGCAAAGTTACAAACCGCAAATTACTTGAAAGCGTTGAAATATTCGACGTTTATAAAGGACAGGGCGTGCCTAAAGGCAATACTTCGATTGCTCTTACGGTCGTATTCCGCGCACCCGACAGGACGCTTACGGACGACGAAGTTCAGGCAGAAATCGACCACGCTCTGAAGAGTATGAAGCGCAAGTACAGAGTTAAACTCAGAGTATGACGGAAATTCTTGCTCCGGCAGGAGATTTAATATCGTTAAAAGCAGCAATAGCCTCAGGTGCCGACGCGGTTTATCTGGGGCTATCGGCGTTTAATGCGCGGATAAAAGCCGAAAATTTTACCGCTGACAACATAGCGGAAATAACGAGATATTGTCATCTTTTCGGCGTAAAAGTATACGTTACGGTAAATATATCGGTAAAAGAGAGCGAAATTCCCGAAGTGGAAAAACTTATTTCGGCCTGTTCGGACGCAAAAGTCGACGCGTTTATCGTTTCAGACCTTGCAGTGCTTGACATTGCAAAAAAACTCGCTCCGTCGGTCAGACTTCACGCGTCGACGCAATTCGGAATATGCAACGCGGAAGGCGCAAAATTTGCCGAAAGCGCCGGCTTTTCGAGAGTCGTGCTTTCACGCGAAGCCACACTCGAAGAAATCAGAAGAATCCGCGAAGAAACTTCGCTCGAAATCGAATATTTCGTTCACGGCGCTTTATGCGTGGCGTTTTCGGGTAAATGTCTTATGTCGTCGTTCATTAACGGCGGCAGCGGAAACAGAGGCAGATGCCTGCAGCCTTGCCGGTTGCAATATACCGAAAAGTATACGGGTAAAACGGGTTATCTTCTTTCGACGTCGGATCTATGCCTTATCGACAAACTTAAAGAACTTGCCGACGCCGGCGTATCGAGTTTCAAAATCGAGGGAAGACTGCGCCGGCCCGAATACGTTTTTAAAACTGTTTCGACGTATAAAAAAGTTATCGACAGCGGCTTTATCGTCGACGAGAACGACGTTAAAATTCTGCAATCCGCATATAACCGCGGAAACTTTACGCAAGGTTATTCTTTCGACGATACCGACAAAATTTTAAGCACGACAACTCAGGGCAATATAGGAGTTTCGGCAGGCAGAATAACCGAGACGTTTAAAGACGGTTTTGTAAAAACCGACCGTATTTCCGATTTTAAGAAGGGACAGGGATATAAATTACTTGACGAAAAAGGAAAAGAGGTATCGGGAGGCATAATTACCGAAGTACGAAACGGTCTCATATTTGTACCCGACGGCAAAAAAGGATACGAAATCAGAATAACTTCGGATAATACCTATTCTTTCAAAGAAAAGAAAATACCCGTCGATATTCGTTTCGGGATTGACGCACGCGGCGTTCTGAGCGCCGTTTTCGGCACAAATAACGCAAGCGTTGAAATATCCCGCAAATTAGATAAAGCAACGGGAAGACCTCTCGATTACGAAACCGTAAAATCCGCGCTGACGAAAACCGGCGACGGCATTTTTATCGCTAAAAACGTCAAAGGAAGTCTTTCGGGAGACTTTTTCGCACCCCGCTCGACTCTTAACGAGTTAAGAAGGAAGGCATTGAGCGAACTTGAAGTAGAAATACTTAAAAACTATAATTTCAACGAAAAACGGGATTATTTTGACAGAAGTATTATAAAAAAACCGCTTAAATATAATAATCTCGTTGCGGTAGAATTGCAAAACAAAGTTCAACTGTCGGAGTATATTCTTAAAAACTCGGATATAATCGTATATTTCCCCGATGATTTTACGGTAAAAAACGTAAAGGATTTTTTAAACGCATGCGGAAGTCTTTCCGAAAAAGTTTTTCTTAAACTTCCGGTGAACGCACGCGAAAACGACGTTAAAATAATTGAAAACATTATCGAACAAACTAAAGCGGAAGGTTTGTATGCGGATAATCCGTACGTCGTTTACCTTGCGAAAAAATACAATCTTAAACTCTTTGCAGGAGCGGGGCTTAACGTATATAACGAAAAGTGTTTAAGTTATTTTGAGCCCGACTACTTTCTCGCTTCGCCCGAACTGACCCGTTCCGAAAGCGAAAAACTGGATTCCGCGTTTATTTTCGCATACGGATATCTGCCGCTGATGAATCTTTCGCATTGCGTAAGCAAGCTCGTTTCGGGCAGAGGATGCGAAAAATGCGCGTATACATCGAAAGGTTTCGCGTACTCCGACAGAAAAGGTTATGAATTCAGAATTTACCGCAACCGCATAAAAAACTGTTATTTCACTCTGTATAACAGTAAAATTCACGATATTTCCTCAAAAGTTTGCGATACTTCTTTTAATTTATATCTTAATATGCTACAATGTGACGGTGAAAAGTCCGCAAAAATTCTTTCCGATTTTAAAAACGGACGCGTTGTCGGCGTTGAGGAAAGAACAAACGGGCATTTCGTAAAAGGTGTGTTATGAACGCAGAAAAAGCGCTGAAAACTTTGGAATTCGATAAAATTCTCGATATGCTTAAATGCAACGTATCGTCCGAAAGGGCGCGGGAAATTATCGACGGCATTCGTCCGACGGAAATCGCCGACGACGCACGCGCGTTACTTTCCGAAACCGAAGAAGCGGACAGAATACTTTATGAGCAGGCTCTCGACCCGAATTTCGCGATAGACAATATTCTTTCGTCGATTGAGCGCGCCAGAAAACTTTCAAGCCTTTCAATGGCGGAACTTCTTCGCATATCGCGCGTTTTAAAGGTTTCACGCATTCTGAAAAACACAATGTCGCGAAGCATCGACGCCGAAATACTGAAAGGTTATTCGGCAGGATTATTCACAAATCAGGCTCTCGAAGAGCGCATTGACAAAAGCATCGTATCCGACACCGAAATGAGCGACGACGCGTCGCCCGCGCTTCGCCAGATTCGCATTAAAATAAGACGTACAAACGATAACGTCAAACAAAAACTCAGCAGTTACGTTACGCAGGGTAAATACCAGAAATATCTTCAGGACAACATCGTCACAATGAGAGGCGACCGATACGTAATACCCGTAAAGGCCGAATTCAAAGGGGCAATGCAAGGTCTCGTGCACGACCAGTCGGCCTCGGGACAGACTCTGTTTATCGAGCCTATCGCCGTCGTGGAACTCAACAACGAACTTAAAACTCTTCTTCTCGAGGAGCAATCCGAAATTGAACGTATACTTGCCGAACTTACTTCTTCCGTCAGAGCCGACTCGTCGGAACTTCTCGGAAACTATGAAATAATTTCGCGTCTCGACGTAATTTTCGCAAGAGCAAAATTAGCGCGTTCGCAGAATGCCGTCAAACCTCTTATAAACGACAACGGTTACGTCAATATCGTCAACGGCAGACACCCGCTGATTGACAAATCGAAAGTCAGACCCATAAGCATATATCTCGGAAAAACATTCGATATTATGTTAATAACAGGCCCGAACGCGGGCGGAAAAACCGTTACGCTGAAACTCGTCGGCATACTCGAGGCTATGGGGCTTTCGGGAATGTTTATCCCCGCGGGAGCCGACAGCGAAATTTCGGTTTTCGAAAATATGTTTACGGATATCGGCGACGAGCAATCGATAGAACAATCCCTTTCGACTTTTTCGGGACATATGACGAATATCGTATCGTTCATCAACCGCATAACCCCGAAGACGCTTTTACTGCTTGACGAACTCGGGTCCGGCACCGACCCTTCGGAAGGAAGCGCTCTTGCCGTCGCTATAACGAAAGAAATCAAAAAGACGGGTGCGAAAGCAATTATTACCTCGCATTTCAACGCTCTTAAAGAATATGCGGTCAGTACGGATGGAGTCGGAAGCAGCTGTATGGATTTCAACGCCGACACTTTCGAACCTATTTATAAACTCATAATAGGCTCGACCGGCACGAGCAACGCGATTCAGATTGCAAAAAGATTAGGTCTTAAACAGGAAATTATCGACGACGCCGACAGTATGCTGAGCGAGGAAAACAAATCTTTCGATAAAGTATTGATGTCGGCGGAAAAAGCGCGTAAAACCGCCGAGGAACTTACCGAACAGGCTAAAATCAATAAAATAGAAACCGAAAAGGAATTAAAACGCGTTCAGGACGAACTAAAAAAACTGCGAGAGAATAACGACAGACTTAACGAGCAGATAAGAAAGGATACAAAAAAACTCATCGAGTCGAGCGTAAGCGAAGCAAACGACATCATCGAGGAAATGAAAAATCTCCTCGACCGCAGAGACGAGCAGGCGCTGTTCGAAGCGCGAAAACTAAAAAAACGTCTCGAAAACCTTTCCGCAAAATACGAAGAAGGCGATTTCGACGCCGGTTTCGACAGTAATCTCAATTTTGTAGGCGGCGAAATCAAAGCCGGAGACGAGGTTTATATCGATACGATAGACAAGACTGGAAAAGTTATTTCCGTTTCGAAAAACGGCGAATTCGAGGTTCTTCTCGGCGCGGTCAGAACAAAAGTCAAGGCAAAAAACTGCAAAAAAATCGCGCCTAATAAAAAAACGCCGCCCCGGATTAACGTCAGCAAACAGTTTTCGAGCGCGCCGGTAAAAAGCGAAATTATCCTTCTCGGAAAAACGGTTGACGAGGCTGTGTACGAACTCGACAAATACCTTTACGAAGCGTCGAGGGCAAACTTGTCGGAAGTACGCGTCGTACACGGTAAAGCGACGGGTGCATTGCGGGCGGGCGTCCAGAAATTTCTGAAAACCCATCCGCTGGTCGAGGAATTCAGACTTGGCAAATACGGTGAGGGCGACAGCGGAGTTACCGTCGTAAAACTGAAATGACGCCCGAATATTTTGTACAGACCGAACTCAACACTGGGAAAACCGAAACAAAAAAAGTACGAGCGATGATTTATTCGTCGTACGCGCTAAAAACGATATCGCTTGTTTTTATCGTACTGACCGCCGTATTCGGCTATATATATTTAACGGGATTTTTTATAACGTTGATTGCGGGTGTGGCGCTGAAACAGGCTACGCTCGAAAGAACGGCGTCGTACGAATATCTTCTTGCCCGCAACAGCCTTACGATAAGCGCGGTAAACAACTTCGGAAAAACAAGATTCACCGTGCGCATACCGATTGACCAAATAGTCGGTATAGAAAACGCAGACGGAGCAAAACCCGATAAATCTGACGTTTTTGCCGCGCCGGAGGGCAAAAGTATTATAAAAATACGCTTTAACGATAACGGTACGACAAAATGTTTATATTTTTCGCCTCTATTCTATTTTGAGGCGTTACTGAGACAGAGGCAAAAAAAATGATTTATTTTGACAATGCGGCAACTACGCCGCTTGACGAAATCGCAATAGACGCCCTTAGAAAATACGGCGTAGAAAATTTTTATAATCCGTCGGCGCTTTATAAAGAAGCGCTTGAAAACTCGCGCGTTCTGAACGCGGCGCGCGAAAACGTATTGAAAATACTGCACGGAAACGGCGACTTCGTTTTTACCGCAAGCGGTACGGAAGCCGATAATATGGCAATCTACGGCGCTAAAAAAACCAAAAAATCCCGTATTATCGTAAGCGCGGGCGAGCATTCGGCAATGCTTAATCCCGCAACCGATTTACTTAACAAAGGTTACGACGTAAAGTTTGCGCCGCTTAATTCCGACGGCAGTCTGAATTTCGACGAATTTAAGAAACTTCTCAATCCCGACGTGTCTTTCGTGTCGGTAATGCACGTAAACAACGAAACGGGCGCGGTAAACGACTTAAGCCGACTTGTAAAAACGGTAAAATCGGTCGCTCCCGACGCGCTCGTACATTCAGACGGAGTTCAGGCGCTTATGAAAGTTCGCGTAAATCTTATAAATACTGGCGTCGATTTGTATTCGGTAAGCGCTCATAAAGTGCACGCTCCTCGCGGAGTGGGCGGTTTATATATTAAAAAAGGCGTTCGCATAAATCCGCTTATTCTCGGCGGAGGACAGGAAAAAGGTATGCGAAGCGCAACCGAAAATCTTGCGGGTATCGTTGCTTTTTCGGAGGTATTGACAAAATACGATAAAAGCTTTGCACGGGACGCCGAAACGAGAAAAGAGCTTCTTTCCTGTTTAAGAAACGCTTTTATTAACGAAATGCCCGAACACGTTGTTTTATCGCCCGAAAATTCGCCGCATATTCTGATGGTCGCGCTTAAGGGCGTAAGAGGCGAAGTGGTTTTGCACGCACTCGAAGATTACGGGATTTTAATAGGAGTCGGGAGCGCGTGCAGCAGCAAAAAGGGCATAAACAAATTTCAATCCCTTCTTAACCTCGACGACGAACATAAAGAAGGAATAATCCGCATAAGCGTATCCGAAACGAACACTCTTGCGGAATGTGCGTTTTTTATCGAAAAGTTAAAAGAATGCACGGCAAAACTTACGGAATACAAAAGGATTTAATAATTATGGAAAAAGTAATACTTATAAGATTTTCTGAAATTTTTCTGAAGGGCGGCAACAGAAAGTTTTTTGAAAAACGCCTCATAGACAACATAAAAGAATCGCTTAAAGACTTTGAATACAAATTTTCGCAATCGCAGAACCGTTACGTAATATCCGATTACGACGAGGATTCGGAAGGCGAAATTATCGAAAAACTGAAAAAAGTTTTCGGTATTCATTCGGTAAGCGCGGCGGCAAAAGTCAAAACGGATTTCGAAACCATCAGAAAAACCGCTTTGACGTTTTTTGACGATACTCCGTTATCTTTTCGCGTAACGGTAAGACGCGCCGATAAGCGGGTCGATATTCCCAGCCCGGTTATGGCAGGCGAAATCGGGGGCGATATACTCGAAGCCTATCCCGGAACGAAAGTAAACCTTTCGAAATTCGACAAAGAACTTTACGTCGATATACGTGAAAACGGTTTTACTTATCTTTTTACCGACAAAATCGCATGTGCGGGCGGCATGCCGGTAGGTACGGCGGGAAAGGCATTGTGTCTGTTGTCGGGCGGAATCGACAGCCCTGTTGCCGCTTATATGATGGCGAAACGAGGACTGCAGATTGACGCCGTTCATTTTCACAGCATGCCTTACACAAGCGAGCAGGCGAAAGAAAAAGTTATTAACCTTGCAAAAATCGTATCCGGATACGCTGGCCGCATAAAGCTTTACGTTGTTCCTTTCACCGAAATTCAGGAAAGTATTCATAAATTTTGTCCGCCGGAGTATATGATTACGATTATGCGGAGATTTATGATGCGTATTTCCGAAAGATTAGCGCTGAAAATCAATGCGGGCGCAATCGTAACGGGCGAAAGCCTCGGACAGGTTGCAAGTCAGACCATGCAAAGCATGACCGTTACAAATAAAGTTGTCGAGCAACTTCCCGTATTCAGACCCCTCGTCGGATTTGACAAAGAAGAAATAATCGCCGTTTCCAAAAAAATCGACGCTTTCGATACGAGTATATTGCCTTATCAGGATTGTTGTACGATTTTTTTGCCTAAAAATCCCGTTATTCGTCCAAAACCCGAACTTATCGAGAGAGCGGAAAAATCACTCGATATCGAAAAACTGATATCCGACGCGTTGAATAACGTCGAAATTATCGACGTAAACCCTTAATCAATAATCCGAATAGTAATCGGGATTAAATTCGGAATTCAGATAAAACCAGTCGGTTTCGTAACTGTTACCGACTATTTTTATGCCGTATTGGTTGTAAAAATAGGGTTTTATATAATACTTTACAAATTTTAACCCGACACTCGCAGTATCGTAAAAACTGATTTTATCATTCCCTTTTTCAAAACTTTTTACGATTTCTTCGCTTTTACCGTCAAAACGCACTATGTCGTAATACAAATACGGCTCCGCTTCGAAAACAATCTGCACGACGTCTCCGTTTACGTTTTCACGCACGCTTTCCACCGAAAATCCGTCGAAACAGGAAGAATAAACCGTCGGAACCGCATTTTTTTTGAATAATTCGCTTTTAACGTAAACCGACGGAGTATTTTCCGTTATAAGACAAATTTTCTGCTTATGCTTTTGAGCGTAATCGTCGATTTCTATACGATATACGTCGTCGGGAATAGTAAATCCGTTATTTTTACCGCTTTCGACATACTTAATTACGTCGCGCATACTTTTCGTAACGTAACTGCCGCCCGTTTCTCCGAGAGGCAAATCGTAATCGTGATTCCCCGTTCCGTTACCGTGCCATACAAGAAACGTGTGCGCAGGCGTGTAAGCGACGTTATATGCGTCGGTGTTTCCTTTAGAATTGCCCACCGTCCCCGTTTTAGACGCAACGCTCAACCCCAATCCCGACAGCCCCTTTGCAGTGCCTTTTTCGACAGAATCCATAAGAACGTCCGTCATAATATAAGCGTCGGCAGGGGACAGAACTTCTTCGGGGTCGTCGTTTTTTTCATAAAGCGGCATACCGTCCGAATCGTAAACGGCCTTGACGAAAGACGGCGTGCGGTAGTAACCCGAGTTTGCAAAAACAGAGTATGCGCCGGCAAGCGACAACATATTGTTTTCCGTTACGTTGCCAAGCGCTACGGTAGCGTTGTTATCCCTTTCCGAAAGGTTAATACCGACGCTGTCGGCATATTTTTTTACTTTATCGAATCCAAGCGCGTTGTAAGTTTTAACCGCAACGACGTTCGAAGAAGTAATCACCGCGCTCCTGACGTCGGTCCATCCGAGATACGCGTCGTTATAGTTTTTCGGCATATATCCCGAAAAGTCGGTTTTTTCGTCAAGAACGGGCGTTGCGGGAGTTATCAGATTATCTTTCAGTGCGGGAGCATATACGAACACAGGTTTGGCAGCCGAACCGAAAGGACGGTAAAAATCGTAAATATTGCGTTTTTTTGACGAAAAATACGCGCTGACGCCCATAGTTTTGTTATCGATTACAATCGACAAACCGTCGCCTCTTATCTTGTTTTCGTTAAGAAGATAATAGTCGGGATTTCCGATTACCGATGACAGTGCGGCCTGATGCGAAGGATTGAGAAAGGTCTGAATTCTGTAATTCCCGCTAAGCATGGCGTTTTCTGAAATATTCAGAACAGCCGCAGCCTCTGAAATAGCCGACAGAATATAACTTTGCGTATTCGGATATACCGCGTCGGTATCGACGACTATTTTTTCCTTCTGCGCCTGAATTTTTTCGTTGCTGCCGATATATTTTTCCTTTTCCATCAAGGATAATACGAGATTGCGGCGTTCTTTCGAGTTGTCAATATTTACAAGCGGAGAATATTTCGAAGGATTTTTCAGTATTCCCGCAATGCAGGCGCACTCGGAAAGGGTAAGGTCTTTGACGTTTTTATTGAAAATTCCTCTTGCCGCGCTTTTAACCCCGTACATACCGTTTCCGAAATATGCGACGTTAAGATACATTGCGAGAATATCCTGTTTGGAATAGTTTCGCTCCAACTCGCGCGCAAGTTTTATTTCGTTAAGTTTACGGTTTATTGATTTTTCCTGCGTAAGATGGGTGTTTTTGATAAGCTGTTGAGATATCGTGCTTGCGCCTTCTTTAAGAGAACGGGATTTCAGATTGTTTTTCAGGGCGCCGGCAATTCTTATCGCGTCTGTCCCTCGATGTCTGAAAAACCTTTTGTCTTCAATAGAAACGACGGCGTTTACGAGGTTTTCGGGAAGTTCGTCAAAGGTTACGCTTGCAAAACCTACGGTCTGTATTTCAAGGCCGTTTATGTCGTAAAAAACGGTGGAAACATTCTGTTTTGGCAACAGATTACTATCTAAAACAGCGTTTTTTGTAATACTTGCAAAAGTAATTGCCATTCCTCCGAATAAAAAAACAACTATCAGAAGAAACGACAACAGTGCGATTTTCAGCTTTTTTCCCGTCTTTTTTTTCATATTCATAGTATTTTTGAATTTTAAAATATTATGTTGTTTTTAATCAAATCTTGTTGATAATATCCCGATTATTTTGTATAATCTAAATACTATGTCAGATATATACGATTTCAACGGAAAAAACTACTGCGTCGTAACTTACGGCTGTCAGATGAATCTTCACGAATCCGAAAAAATTTCGGGCATTCTCGACAATATGGGAATGTCTGCCGTGCAATCTCCCGAAGCCGCCGACGTCGTAGTTTTCAATACCTGCTGTATCCGCGACACCGCCGAACGCAGAGCCTTAGGCAACATCGGCAAAATGAAGGAATTGAAAAAGAAAAACAAAAACCTTCTCGTCGTGGTAACGGGTTGCATGACGCAACAAAACGGATTTGCCGAAAATCTGAAAGAAAGATATCAGTACGTCGACGTGATTCTCGGAACGCACAATATCTCCGACCTCGAAAACAAACTTCGCGAGAAAGTCGCCAATAAAAAGCGGATTGCGTCCGTTCTCGATACCGACGGATATATCGACGACGAAACAACTCCCGTGACGCGTACGAGTTTTCCCAACGCATGGGTAAACATAAATTACGGTTGCAATAATTTTTGCACTTACTGCATCGTCCCTTACGTGAGAGGACGCGAAAGAAGCCGCACGCCCGAAAGCATAATCGCCGAATGCGAAAAACTGATAAAAGACGGCTACAAGGAAATAACTCTTCTCGGGCAGAACGTCAACAGTTACGGCAACGATTTCGGGGACCCCGACGTAAATTTTTCCGACCTTTTGCGTTCGGTTGCGGAAATCGAAGGAAAGTTCAGAATAAGATTTATGACGTCGCATCCGAAAGACTTCACATCAGACGTCGTAAAAGCCATAAAATCCAGCGACAAAATCTGCAATAATATACATCTTCCCGTACAGGCCGGCAGCAACTCGGTTCTTAAAAACATGAACCGCCGGTACACAAGGGAACACTATATGTCGCTTATCGATATGATACGCGACGAAATCCCCGACGCGGGTATTACTACCGATATTATGGTGGGGTTTCCTTACGAAACCGAAGATGATTTTCAGGATACGCTCGATTTAGTGCGCCGCATAAGATTTTCTACCGCGTTTACGTTTATATATTCGGTCAGAAAAGGCACGAAAGCCGCTGATATGCCGCAGATTCCTTATGAAATCAAGCAGGACCGTATTAAACGGCTTATCGCATTGCAGAACGAAATAACCGAGGAACTTTCGAAAAAATATCTCGGCAATACTTACGAGGTGCTTATCGAAGGCGCGAACGAAAAGAAAAAAGGATTCGTTTCGGGCCGCACCGAAAGCGGACGCCTCGTCAGCGCGCCCGGGGACGAAAATCTTATCGGACAATTCGTCAATATCAGAATCGACAAGTGCAAAAACGCACAATTGACGGGAGAAATAATTTGAAAAAGAAAAATCAGTTATCGCCCATGATGAGGCAATACCTCGAAATGAAGGAACAGTATAAGGACGCAATACTGCTGTTCAGACTCGGCGATTTTTACGAAATGTTTTTTGACGACGCGGTAAAAGCGTCCGACTTCCTAAACCTGACTCTTACGGGTCGCGACTGCGGTCTCGAAGAACGCGCGCCTATGTGCGGCGTGCCTTACCACGCCGTGGACGGATACATAAAAAAGCTTATCGACGGCGGTTTTAAAGTCGCAATCTGCGAACAACTCAATACGCCAGAGGACACGAAAGGGCAACTCGACAGAGACGTAGTCAGAGTCATTACGGCAGGCACCGTGGTGGAAGACAGTCTGCTGCCCGAAAAACAAAACAACTATCTTGCGTCACTTTTTCTCACGGATAAGGGCTTCGGCCTTGCCTGGGCCGATATGTCGACGGGCGAATTCGATTTGTTTGAAAAAAACACGGTAAATCCGTCCGTTATCGACGACTTTCTCGTTACGATTTCTCCCTGCCAGATAATTACAAATACTGAAGGCTCTAAACTTAATCTCAGCGGCGTCGCTGCGGGAAAGCTTCCTCGACCCGAAACGTACTTCGACTGGGCGTATCTTTTCGACAATGCCGAAAAAAAACTGCTTGAACAGCTGAACGTCGCCACGCTCGCGTCGTTCGAATGCGCCGATAAAAAACTTGCGGTATCCGCGGGCGGCGCTCTTATCGAATATATGTTGCAGACGGGCAAACGCTCGCTTTCACACATCGACAAAGTACAATTCGTAAAAGACAACTCTTTCATGCTTCTTGACGGAAACACCCGAAGAAACCTCGAACTGACTTCAACGCTTCGCGACGGAAAACGCACGGGCTCGCTTTTGTGGCTTCTCGACAAAACCGTTACCGCGATGGGCGCGAGGCTTATGAAAGGTTGGATTGAAAAGCCGTTGCAAAACGAACGGGACATAAACAGACGACTCGACGCCGTAGAAATTTTTACCCGAAACCGGGAAACGCTTTGCGACTTCCGCGAAGCTCTGTGCGGAATAAGGGATATCGAAAGACTTTCGGCAAGACTTGCATACGGAAACACCAATCCGCGCGACGTATTGTCTCTTTCCGAAACGCTGAAACGTCTTCCCGACGTCAAAAAAACGGCAAAATCTTTAAAAAACAAAATTTTAGACGAAATCGCGGGGAAAATAACGCTTAACGACGCCTTACAAAAAGAAATAGAGGCAGCCGTCGACCCCGACGCGGGCGCTGTTTACAAAGACGGCGGTTTTATAAAAAAGGGATATAACGCCGAGCTTGACGAATACCGCGACGCAGGAAGACAGGGCCACGTCTGGCTTGCAAATCTCGAGGCCGCCGAAAAAGAAAAAACGGGAATTAAAAACCTTAAAGTCGGCTATAACAAAGTTTTCGGATATTATATCGAAGTTTCCAAATCGCAGCTCGATATGGTTCCTTTGCGTTATACAAGAAAGCAGACTCTTGTGGGCGGCGAGAGGTTTATTACCGACGAACTTCGCGATATCGAAAACAAAATCATCGGCGCCGAGGATAATGCGGTACGTCTCGAACTTGCGCTTTTCAAGACGCTGACGGATAAACTTCGCTTACACATTGACGAATTTCTGGAAACGGGGCGCGCCGTTGCGACGCTCGACGCGATACAGTCTCTTGCATACGTCGCTGTCAACAGAAATTACGTAAAACCCGTAATTAACGGAAAAATAAAGAAAATATCCGTAAAAAACGGACGTCATCCCATTGTAGAGGCTCTGTCCGAAAGCGCTTTCGTCCCCAACGATACCGTTTTGGACGAGGGCGAAAACCGTTGTATGGTGATAACCGGTCCCAATATGGCAGGAAAATCCACGTATATGCGACAGGTAGCGCTTATTACGCTTATGGCGCACGTCGGTTCCTTCGTACCCGCCGACGCCGCCGAGATATCGCTGACCGACAGAATATTTACGCGCGTAGGCGCATCCGACGATATTACGCTCGGACAAAGCACTTTTATGGTGGAAATGGTGGAGGTCGCTACTATTCTGAACAACGCTACGCCTGAGTCCCTGCTCATTCTGGACGAAATAGGTCGCGGAACTTCGACGATAGACGGTCTCTCCATTGCCTGGGCGGTTATGGAGGATATTTCCCGCCGTATAGGCGCAAAGACGCTGTTCGCAACGCATTTTCACGAACTGTCGGAACTCGAAGGACAGCTTTCGGGCGTAAAGAATTATCAGATTCTGATAAAAGAAATAGGAGACGAAATAGTTTTTCTGCATAAAATCGTGCGAGGCGGCGCAAGCAAGAGTTTCGGCATAGAAGTCGCCGAACTGGCGGGAATCCCAAAAAACGTCGTCGAACGCGCAAAAATCATAATGCGCCAGCTCGAGGAAATAAATATTAACCGCGATACGAACAGCATTATGATATCGGGTAAAGGCGGCAAAACCATGCAAATGTCACTGTTCGACGACAAGGACGACAAGGCGGACGAAATTATGAATATTCTCAAAGACGTGAATATCGAAACAACAAGCCCCGTACAGGCGTTTGCAATCTTGATGGATCTGAAGGAAAAAGCATCGAAATGAAAATTAACGTTTTAGACAGCAGTATCTATAATCTTATCTCGGCGGGCGAGGTCGTCGAGCGACCGGCGTCGGTTGTCAAAGAACTTGTTGAAAACTCAATCGACGCGGGAGCGAAAAACGTCAGAATTGAAATTACCGCGGGCGGCAAAACGAGAATTAAAGTTACCGACGACGGCGCAGGTATAGAAAAAGACGATATGTCAAACGCCTTTCTTCCTCATGCTACAAGTAAAATCCGCGACAAAAACGATTTGTTTTCGATAAAAACGCTCGGATTCCGCGGCGAAGCGCTTGCAAGCATCGCGGCTGTATCTATGGTAAGCGCTTTTTCGAAAACCGACGAGGACGATTGCGCGCACGGCATTGAACTTCGCGGAGGGAAAGCCGAAAAAACTTTCGAATGTCCCGGCGTTACGGGAACTTCCGTAACCGTCGAAAACCTGTTTTTCGCAACGCCCGCCCGTCTTAAATTTTTAAAAAAAGACAAATCTGAAGAAAGCGAGATAACGGCTCTCGTCGCAAAAACGGCGCTTTCGAATCCGTTTGTTGCGTTTACGTATGTCGCTGACGGCAAAACTCTTTTAAAAACGTACGGTAAAGGCCTGAAAGATGCGGTTTCAAACGTATATAACCGTGAAATTGCTATGAATTTTATCGAATTCGAGAATACTTACGGTGATATGAATATCAAAGGTTTTATTTCGGCGCCGACGTTTTTTAAAGGAAACAGAAGCTATCAGACAACAATTATTAACGGACGCATCATCGAAAACAAAACCGTTACCGCGGCGGTCGAAAAAGCTTACGAACCCTTCCTGATGAGGCGCAGTTATCCGCTGTTCGTATTGGATATCACGATGCCTTTCGACAGTCTTGACGTCAACGTACATCCTTCGAAATCGGACGTCAGATTTGCAGACAACAATAAAATTTTCTCGTTCGTGTATAACAGTGTTCAACGAGTTTTGTCTTCTTACGACGATATTAAAAGCGCTCCGCAGATTGAATACGTCCCGGACGCAACCGATTTTCCTTCCGAAACGACCGACGAAAAAGAAAACGCGTCTTTTTGTGAAAATTCTTCGTCCGAAAGTCGTCCGGCGGGCAATCGCGGCAATATTTTCGACGGTATTTTTTCGGCAAACAGAGCTTCGGAGGGCGGAGATTCTTTTTACAGAATGATTAAAAACCGCATTTCCGTAACCGATAACGTTAAATCGATGCACGAATACGAAAAACGCGACGAAGGTATTCAACAGACTTTTCTCGATACGAACGACCCGTCTTACGAGCGCTCCGGATTTTCTTTCGATTTTCAAGGAAAAATCATCGGACAGGTTTTTTCCACATATATTCTCGTCGAAAAGGACGACTATCTGTACGTAATCGACCAGCACGCCGCGCACGAACGAATTCTCTACGACAAGCTTCTCGGAGCCGAAGGAGGATATTCGCAACCCCTTTTAATACCTTATATTTATTATGCAAACGCCCGCGAAAAGGATTTTATCGAAGAAATCATACCGTCTCTTAACGGAATAGGATTCGATATTTCCGAGTTTTCCGACGATTCATTTAAGGTTTCAGCCGTTCCCGAGGCATTGACCGATATCGATTTCGACGAATTTTTCGCCTGCATTACGAAAGATTTTATCAGAACAGATATCAAGGATAAAGATTTGCTTAAAGAAAAACTCATGCAGACGGCCTGTAAATCCGCAATAAAAGGCGGAGACGCTTTAAACGATATGCAGATTGACGCACTTTTAAAAAGTTTTGCCGCCTCGGAAAATAAACCTCTTCAATGTCCGCACGGCAGACCTACGGTAATAAAATTTTCGAAAACCGATTTCGAAAAGTGGTTCAAACGTATAGTATGAAAGGAAAATTGTTGTTTATAGTCGGTCCGACGGCATCGGGAAAATCCGATTTTGCGGTTAAAGCGGCAAAATTGCTTGACGGAGAGATAATTTCCGCCGACAGTATGCAGATATATAAAGATATGAACGTCGGAACGGCAAAAATCTCAAAAGAAGAAACGGCGGGCGTTCCTCATCATCTTTTGGACTTCGTAAACCCGAAAGATGATTTTTCGGTTGCCGAGTATCGTGAACGTGCCGTTCCCGTTATCGACAGTCTGCTCGGACGCGGAAAAACACCGGTAATATGCGGTGGTACGGGACTGTACGTTAACGCCGTTTTATATCCTATGAATTTTTCCGATACGTCAAAAAACTCCGAATTACGAAAGGCGCTATCCGAAGAATACGATGAAAAAGGCGCCGATTTTATGCACGAAAAATTGCGCCTTATCGACCCGGTTTCGGCAGAAAAAATCCATAAAAACGATAAAAAGCGGATAATCCGGGCTCTCGAAATCAATTTATCACACGGAAAACGCGATGACAACGACGTAAAAACGCCGTGTTACGACGCAGTATTTATCGGACTTTCCGGCGGTACTCGCGACAAACTTTACGAAAAAATAAATCTTCGCGTTGAAAAAATGTTTGAAAACGGCCTTGTCGACGAAGTAGAAAATCTGCTAAAAAGCGGAGTTACCTTTGAAAACCAAAGTATGCAGGCAATCGGATATAAGGAATTCAAAGGTCTTTACGACAAAACCGCGTCCGTTGACGACGTTAAAGAACTTATCAAAAAAAACACGCGAAACTATGCAAAACGGCAATTGACCTGGTTCAGACAATACGATTTCATTAAATGGTTCGACTGTGCCGACGAAACTGCTTTACAATACGTTAAAGACTCATTTTTAAGGTAAAAATATGTTAAATATTCAAAATATTGACGATTTTATAGCAAAATCCGAAGAAAAATGTAAAAAACAATTTGAAAAAATCGATAAAATCGCGCTCTATAATCAGGAAAAAGTCCTTAAAGCCTTTCAGAAAAACGAAGTTCAGGCGCGACATTTCAACGGTACGACCGGTTACGGCTACGACGACATCGGCCGCGATACGTTAAACCGCGTTTTCGCCGACGTTTTCGGCGCGGAAGACGCAATCGTATCGCCGATGATTATGTCCGGAACGCACGCTCTTACGCTTGCTTTATTCGGGATTTTACGTCCCGGAGACACTTTCGTGTCGATTGCCGGCGACCTTTACGACACTCTTTACGACGTAATTTTCGGCGAAAATAACGGAAGTTTAAAGGATTTTAACGTAAAATTCGATAAAGTGGACTTAAAAAACGGGAACTTCGACGAGGAAAACATTTTTAAAATGCTTGAAAAACAACCGGTTAAACTGGTTTTCATACAACGTTCGCGAGGATATTCGTGGCGCGACGCGATAAGTCTTTTTGCCATATCGGAGATTATTGAAAAAATCAAGCGGAAATATCCGAAGATTTTAATTGCCGTCGACAACTGTTACGGCGAGTTTATCGACTGCCTTGAACCGACTAACGTCGGCGCGGACCTGATTGTCGGCAGTCTAATCAAGAACGCCGGCGGAGGAATTGCGCCTACCGGCGCGTATCTGGCAGGGCGCGCGGACGTTATAAAACAGATTTCATACCGATTCACGGCGCCGTCCGTCGGGAAAGAAATAGGAAGCTATGCGTCGGGTTATCTTCCGTTTTATCAAGGACTTTTTCTTGCGCCGGTAACCGTTAAAAACGCCGTAAAAGGAAGTATATTATTCGGTCAGGTTTACAGCGATTTAGGTTATGAAACGGTACCCGAACCGGGTGCGGACTGCAACGACATTATAAGAAGCATCAAATTCGATACGGAAAACGAACTTATCGAATTTATCCGAGGCATTCAGGCCGCGGCGCCGATTGACAGCAACGTCGTGCCGTATCCGTGGGACATGCCGGGATATAACGATAAAGTCATTATGGCCGCAGGCGCATTTGTGCAAGGAAGCTCGATAGAATTATCGGCAGATTCGCCGATAAGAAAACCTTACGTCGCATATCTGCAAGGAAGTCTGACTTACGAACATGCGAAAATAGCCGTCAAACAAACCCTTCAATATTTAATTAAAAATCATTAAAATTGACTTTCGCCGCCCTGAACGGCGTTTTATCGGGGTTATTATGCGTAAAACTCGAGGACTTTTACGACAGTATTTTATCCTATACGGAATAGAGTATCTATCCGTTTAGGTAAAATCTGCGTAAAAAGAGTGTTTTAGCGTCATAGTTATTAAAACGAGGTAGTTTTTCAATCACCTATATTAGCAGTTTGTGTTTTTATGTTCTGGGCTTGTTATCCTCCATAGCGCCCCGACTGGGTACAGTTTAAGCAAAAAACCATACTTAACATAGAATTTATTTGGGTTGGGTTGGGAGCGCGGACTTCTGACCATTTATAAGCCTGTCCGAAGGACATAAAAAAATTCTCCCTATATTATCCGCGTCTTATAGGGAGAATGGGAGAATGGGAGAATTTTCGCAAAAGCGTAATCTCCTGCTAATATTAAATATAAACATTTGACAACCATTTACGAGTATGTTACTATGCTATGGTAGATGAATAACTATGCGTAAAACTCGTATTTTACGCATAGTTATATTAGTCTGCTCTCTATAAAGATATTGCGCTTAAGTCGGTTATTTTTGACAAAAAAAGGCTGTTATTTCACACGCTTTAATTTTTTTCGTCATGCAATTTAAAAACGAAACTTTTTTACTGTTTTACGGAATACTTTAAAATTTTTGTTTTTTGCCCGACAGGGCGCAAAAAACCGGTGTATAATCCTAAACGGAAAAATATTTTTGATAATTTTAATAAATTAACGATGATTTGAAAACACGGAATAATTAAAAATCTGAAATTATTGCATTAAACGGCGATATGTAAATCCGAAAAATAAAATTTATAAATAACACCCTTACTTTGATACGACGTTTGTTATCTCTTCCCTTTTTTTTGCCTGAAAACTCTGCATTTATTAAATAATGGTTTTTGGCGGCAATCATTTTTGATTTATGCGTAAAATGTGTTGTATTTTGTGCATAGTTATGTTAATATTTTTATATGGAAAATAACGATTTAAAGAAAAACAACGATTATTTTAAACAGCGCAACATCGATTCCCTTAAAAAAATCAGGAAAATTCAGGAAGAACTTCCTCTGTTCTGCAACGAATACTTTATCGGTATAGAACATAAGACGTCCGTTCTTACTCGGTTGAACTATGCGTACGACCTCAGGATTTTCTTTTATTATCTCATAAATTTTCAGCCCGCGTTTTCAGACGTCGACGGACCTCAATCGTTCACAATCGAGCATCTCAGACGCGTAACGACAACGCATCTCGAAATGTATACCGATTTTTTGTCTTATTACGAGTATAACGGCAAGATTTACACAAACGAAAACAAAGGAAAAGCCCGCAAATTGTCCAGCGTTCGCGCAATGTTCAGATATTTTTACAATAAGGAATATCTGCCCTCCGACGTAAGCGCCAAAATCAGTATGCCTAAAATACGGGACAAAGAGATAATTAAGCTGGAATCCGACGAGGTAGAAGATATTCTTAACGTGGCCGAAAACGGAAGTTCATCTCTCACAAAGCATCAGGAAGCCTACCACGAAATGACGCATTTAAGAGATACCGCCCTGCTGACTCTGTTTTTAGGCACGGGAATCCGTATTTCAGAATGCGTCGGTCTTAACGTAAACGATATAGATTTTAACGTAAACGGTTTCACTATTACGAGAAAAGGCGGCGCGCGCGTGATACTTTATTTTTCAGACGAAGTTGCCTCCGCCCTTAAAGCGTACCTGAAAGAACGCGAAGCAAATAAAAGCGTTCCCAAAGACGAACAGGCTTTATTTTTATCCATACAGAACAAACGTCTGTCCGTGCGCGCAATTCAGAATATCGTGCAGAAATACAGCCGAATCGTAACGCCTCTGAAAAAAATATCGCCGCATAAACTGCGCAGCACTTACGGTACGAGTTTGTATCGCGAAACCGGAGACATTTACGTAGTTGCGGAAGTTTTAGGACATCGAGACGTAAATACCACAAAAAAGCACTACGCCGCTATGAGCGACGATATCCGTCGCGCCGCCGCAAAAAAAGTAGTTTTGAGAAAAGATTGACACGTATATTTCATAAGTATTATGAAAAGTTGACTTTTTTATAATACTATTGTATTATTCTATAGAGGTGATTTTATGGACGTATCGTCAATAAACAGCGATTTGATTCGCGGAAACGTTACGACGATTATTTTGAAAGCCCTCCTTGACGAAGACAGGTACGGTTATGACATCCTGCGCGAAATCGAGGTAAAAAGCGGCGGTCAATACAAACTGAAGCAACCTACCCTGTACAGTTGCCTCAAAAGGCTTGAAAAACAGGGGCTTATAAGTTCTTACTGGGGGGACGAAAGCGACACCGAAGGCGGTCGCAGACGCTATTATGCTCTTACCGAAGCGGGACGCAATTATCTGAATAAAATGCAAAGCGAATACGAATATTCGCGCACAATTCTCGACAGTCTTTTGTCCGAGGAAAAATTCGATTTCGAAAATAACGACGCGCCCTTCGATATTAACAGTCTGCGCCCTTATACAAAGCGCACGAACGGCGATGACGACGACGAAAAACAGACCGAAACCTCAAAAAACAACGAAATTACGGCTTCGTCGGAAAATACGTCTCAGGTAATCCGCGGTGTTCCTTCAAACACGGGAAGCACTTCTCAATCCACATACAAATCCGTTTACGGCAACGATTTTCAAGCCTCTATTCCCGAAAAAGAAGACCAAAAAGCAATGTTCGGGCCTTTCGACAGAGGCGCGGGGTCTTACGACGACGACCTCAGACATACGTCGAGTTCGGTTTCGGATATGCTTTCTAAAATCGACGACATTCTCACCAAAAAAGAAAATTCAGCCGAAACGGGCGAAAAAGCAACGCCGACAACACTGCCTCCTTCTAACAGTGCGGACAATAACGAAACACACGACGTAAAATCGCAAAATTTATCCGATAAAGAACGCATCACGCCGGCTCAACCGTTGTCGGAAAACGAACAAATCGCAACCCCCGAGGAAATTCTTTTCGGCAAAAAAGACAGCGAAATCAAAGCCGAAGAAACCGACGCCGAAAAACAAGCTAAAGTCGACGCCGCAAAAAAAGCTCTGTCGATAGGCGCGTATCGCGACGAGAGTTTGAATATCGTGGAAAACTACGACGCTCGCAGGAAACTCTTCGAAAAAACATCGTCGTCCCCCTCCGATACGGACGCGTCCGACGTCAATCCTGACGACAATACCGACGGTTTTACACCGTCTTCACGCGAGTTGCTGTTCGGAAAGCAGAACGACGAGGTCAGAAAGGAACCCGACGCGGACGAAGCGCATATCCGCGCTGCCCGAATAATTCTCGATAAATACAACAAAAAGGAAGAATCCGCGCCTTCGGATAATCCGCCATATCCCGACCCTTATATGATTTTCGACAAATACAGCAAGCCGAAAAAGGACGAACCTGATACGCCTGCGTACGATGCGAAAGACGTTTTCTCTAAATACGACGAAAAACCCGCTGCGGAAGAGAAAAAATATAAGGCGGAAGAAATTTTCGATAAATATAACCCTAAGAAGTCGAAGCCGTCAACCAACGAAGACGAAAAACATTACGACCCGAAGGAAATTTTCGATAAATACAAAAAGAAAGAAGAGCCCGACGAAAAAGAAAGCGCAAAAGTCAACCTCGCGCCTTCCCCTGTTCCGCCTGCGTCCACTTTCAGTTTCAGACGCGACGAAGAAAGCACCGTTAACTACCGCGACGCATTTTCTTCGCTTCGTCACACGGAAAATTCTTCTTCTGCGGAAGAAACCGAAAATCTCCGTCAGAAACCTGCAAGTAATATCGATCTTAAAACCAAGCTCTTTTCCGAAGGCTATAAACTTCGTCCGTATTCGCGCGAAAATACCGAAAATTATTATTCGCTGAATTACATAAAGAAAAACCGATTAAACCGCGACACTTATGCGATTACATATCTTCTTATTTGTCTCGAAACGTTGATTGGTTGGACGATATTTAAAGACAGATACGCTCCCATGGCTTATGCCGCGGTCTGCATTATTGCCCTTCTCGTACCTGCCGTTCCGTTTGTAATCTGGACAATCAACCCGGATAAACGAGTACATGCGAATTACAACTTCCGCACGTCGCTGTTGAACAGACTTATGCTTTATCTTAATTTACTGGTTATCGTATGTCTGATAGGATTTTTCGGTTTCGGAGCCAATATAAATAACGGTGAAAGTCTGATTACGCCCATTCTTATTCCGGCGCTGTTATTACTGAATATACCGCTGTCGGCGTGCGTATACTGCATCCTGTACAAAACTAAAAAGTACCATATTTCATAAAATGATAAAAGCCGGGGCAACGTCCCGGCTTTTAATTATTTATTTAATAAAAATCAATCGTTCTTCAATCCTTTTTTTATTTCCGCTCTTGCAAGCTTATCGCAGCGATTATTGTATTCGTTATCGGCATGTCCTTTTACCCGCACGAAATTCACGTTGTGTTTCTGAACTTCAAATATCAGGCTTTTCCAAAGGTCGCTGTTTTTCACGTCGTCTTTCGACGCCGTCCGCCAGTTGTTTTTTATCCATGAATCCAGCCAACCCTGCAAAAACGGTTCCGTTGCGTATGCGCTGTCGCTTATAACGGTTACGTCGCATTTCTCCTTAAGTTGTCTTAACCCCTGAATTATCGCAAACAGTTCCATACGATTATTTGTAGTATCTTTATTATAACCGCAAACGGTTTTCTCCACGCCGTTGTAGACGAGTATCGCCGCCCAGCCGCCCGCTCCGGGATTGCCGCTGCACGCGCCGTCGGTATAGATATCAACGTGTTTGAGTTCAGACATTTCCGCTTAACTCCTTGCTTCGTTTTTCACATCTTTTCATGCCTTCGGCAATTATTTTATCAAGATTATTTTCGGCAAAACAATTTACGGCCTCAATCGTTGTGCCGCCTTTACTGCAAACGTTTTTAATAAGCGTATCAACGTCCGTCGTACGCTCCTCAACCATTTTTACGGCTCCTTTAAAAGTCTGCAACGTAAGCGTCTCGCTGATTTTTTCATCAAGGCCAAGTGCAACGCCCTCGTCAATCATCGCCTTTATAAAAGTATAGACGTATGCGGGACCGCTTCCGCTTACTGCGGTAACTGCGTCGAAATATTTTTCATCGAGTTCAACAATCTTTCCGAGAGATGAAAAAATCACCGATACGAGTTTTCTTCCGTCTTCGTCGAAATCGCCGGCGTCAACGGCGCACATTCCTTTCCCAACGAGACAAGGAGTATTCGGCATGATTCTTGCAACGCGGGCGCCGCCGAACATTTCTGAAACGGTATTCCGACTTATTCCCGCCATTATGCTGATTACCTTAAGATTTTTATATTTTATATCCTTAAAAACCTCTTTCGCGACCTGTGGTTTGACAGCAAGAAGGATATAATCCGACTGACCGAATATCAGCTCATTATCGAATGTTACGACAACTCCCTTTTCGCTTATCGCTTCGAGTTTGTCGCCGTCTACGTCGCTGACAATTATTTCATCCGGATTAAGACAACCGCTTTTCAATATTCCGTTCAGTATTGCGGTTGCCATATTGCCGGCACCTACGATTCCCAATGTAAATCTGCTCATTTTTTACCTCAAAATTTTAATCAATACGGCAATCCGTTTGACTAAAAAGACGTAATAAGTTATAATAGTTAAAGTCTTAAATTTAGGGGAGTGGCTCAACGGTAGAGCAACGGTCTCCAAAACCGTCGGTTGCGTGTTCAAATCGCGTCTCCCCTGCCAAACCCGCATAAAATGCGGGTTTTTTGTTTGGTTTGTAATGAACACGCAACAACGCTTTGCGTTGAGGTTGCGTCTGACCGCAAAGCACAAGGAATACAAGCGCGAAGCATTTGTATAGATTGTGCGCAGCGGACGAAACAAAGTATCGGGTCGGTCGATAGGACCGCGACACGCAAGTGTCGGTACGCGAAGCGTCGATACTTTGTAAGACGCTCGATAACTTTATCTCGCTATTCCGTCGCGGTTTAAAAACCGCTCCTTACAAATCGCGTCTCCCCTGCCAGACCCGCATTTTATGCGGGTTTTTTATTTGGTTTGTTATGAACACGCAACAACGCTTTGCGTTGAGGTTGCGTCTGACCGCAAAGCACAAGGAATACAAGCGCGAAGCATTTGTATAGATTGTGCGCAGCGGACGAAACAAAGTATCGGGTCGGTCGATAGGACCGCGACACGCAAGTGTCGATACGCGAAGCGTCGATACTTTGTAAGACGCTCGGAAAACAAAACCTTTAAACTCTTATATCGGCTTTTATATTCAGCGCCGCAGGGTTTCTTGCAAGAACGGGGTCAACTGCTTCCTTAACAAAATCTTCAACCTGTTGAGGTGCAAAACCTATGAAATTTTGCACGTTGACTATCTCGTCGATTTTATCGTGAATCGCGGCAAACGATTCGTCGGCGCGAATTCTGTCAAGAAGGTCGTTGGCTTCCCCGTCGACTTTAACCTTTTTACCAGCCTCCATACTGTGCACACGTATTTTCTCATGCAATTCCTGTCTGTTGCCGCCGGCTTTAACGCACTCCATAAGAATATTCTCGGTGGCCATAAAAGGAATTTCTGCGTCGAGATGACGTTTTATCATTTTTTCGTAAACGACAAGGTTTTCCGCAACGTTGTTATAAAGGTCGAGGATTCCGTCGACGGCAAGGAAAGCTTCGGGAATGACTATACGTCTGTTCGCGCTGTCGTCGAGAGTGCGTTCAAACCATTGCGTACCCGCAGTCATGGCGGCGTTTTCGGGAAGAGTCGTGACGTAGCGGGCGAGCGAGCATATGCGCTCCGAACGCATCGGATTGCGTTTATAAGCCATTGCGCTGCTGCCTATCTGAGTTTTTTCAAAAGGCTCTTCGACCTCTTTCATACTCTGCAATAGACGTATATCGTTTGCAAACTTCATTGCGCTTTGAGCGATACCCGACAAAATCGACAGCATTTCGAAATCGTATTTTCTCGTATAAGTCTGACCGCTTACGAGAAAACGTCCGGAGAATCCCATTTTCCTGCAAACTTCCGCGTCAAGTTTTTTTACTTTTTCGTAATCGCCGTTGAAAAGCTCCTTAAAACTCGCCTCTGTTCCCGTCGTACCTTTAACGCCTCTCAGTCTGAAATCGTTTAAAAACCTTTCAACGTTTTCGAAATCGAACACAAGGTCCTGCGTCCAAAGCGTAGCGCGTTTGCCGACGGTAGTGGGCTGCGCCGGCTGAAAATGCGTGAATGCAAGCGTAGGCAAGTCCTTATATTTCAAAGCGAAATCTTTAAGTTTTGCAATAACGGCAACCAGTTTGTTTTTAACGAGATAAAGCGCCTTATAATAAGTAATCAGGTCGGCGTTGTCGTCGACGAAACAACTGGTCGCGCCAAGGTGAATAACGGGTGCCGCCAAAGGACATTGCTGAGCGTATGCGTAAACCTGCGCCATAACGTCGTGACGAACGATTTTTTCGCGCTCGTGCGCAACGTCGAGATTGAGATTATTTACGTTCGCCCTCATTTCCTCTATCTGTCTGTCGGAAATATCGAGACCGAGTTCTTTTTCGGTTTCGGCAAGCGCGACCCAAAGTCTGCGCCACAAAACGATTTTTTCTTCTTCCGAAAATATTTCGGACATATCTTTCGAGGCGTATCTCGAAATCAACGGACTTTCATAATCACTCATATAAATCACCTGTAAAAAAAACGGGCGACTTTAGGTCGCCCATATGAGCAAGGGCTTAAACCCTTATTTGCTTTCTTCCTCGTCGTCGAATTTGAAATCGATACCTTTAAGAAGGTCGGCGAGAGTTGCGTTGCCGCTGTCGGATACCCACTCGTGAGGTTCGTCGGAATTGTCGCGACGTTCGCGTTTGCGCTCCTCTGCTTTTTCGGGATTATATTCGAATTTCTTGCGAGGCGCGCGAGGCGCTTTGGATTTGACTTCGCCTGCGTCGAAGTTTTCCTGTTCTTCGGCGGGTTCCTCGGTTTTTGCGGGTTTTTCTGCGGGAGCGGGCTCGAGTTCCTTCATGGAAAGCGTGATGCGATTGCCCTCGAAGCTGATGACTTTAGCCTCGACTTCCTGACCCTCTTTAAGGAGTTCGGAAGCCTCTTTCACGTATCTGTGAGAAATCTGAGAAACGTGGATAAGACCGTCAATGCCGTCCTCGATTTGTACGAAAGCTCCGAAAGGATGAATTCTTGCAATCGTGCCTTTCACAATCGTTCCGACGGGATATTTTTCGGCGGCGAGCTCGTACGGTTTCTTCTGAAGTTGTTTGTAACCCAAAGAGATTTTGCCCGATTCGCGGTCGGCTTTCAGAACGATGAAATCATAGGTCTGATTGAGTTCGAGAACTTCGGAAGGCTCGGAAATCTTTTTCCAGCTGAGGTCGCTGATGTGAGCGAGGCAATCGTAACCTTTAACGCTTACGAAAGCGCCGAAAGACGCAAAGCGTTTGACTTTTCCTTTGACGATGGCGCCGGGAACGACGGTTGCCCAGAAGTTTTCTTCTTTTTCGAGTTTTTCCTCTTCGAGGATAACGCGTTGGGAAGCGGTAACTCTGCGGCCGTTTTTCTGCAACATACGCAGACGGAGTTTTTTGTCGAGATAATCCTCGAGATTATTGACTCTGCCGATGCGAATCTGACTGCCGGGAATAAATACCGTGAAGGCACCCAGTCTACCTTCGAGACCTACGGGATTGCCCTCTTTGTTTTTAACGATTTTAAGAGGAGGTTCAACCGTAAATTCTTTGCTGTCAAATGCTTTCAACGCTTCTTCGTCGTTCTTTTTGACGATATCGATTTCGCGTTTGGAAAGCGTAACGTAAGTACTGTCGCCCTTTTTGTTGATGATAATGGCTTCGATAGTGTCGCCCGCTTTGAAATCGGCAGGGTTGTAACTGCCGTCGATATTGACTTCGGACTTATCGATAAAGCCGTCCTTTTTGCCGCCTATCTCGACGAAGATGCCGTTTTCGTCGGCGTTGATGATTTTTGCGTGAATGCGTTTTCCTTCACGATAAGTTGTAAAACCTGCGGCTTTGTCGGACGCCATGATATCGTCCATCGTAAGTTCGGTTTTAGCACTTTTAGCGGGTGCTTGCGCTGCTTCTGCCTTAATCTCCTCTGCCTCGGGAGCGGCGGTGGCTACTTCGGAAACCTCGGTAGCGGTGTTCTCGCAGGCGTTTTCGAGAACTTCGTTGTTTTGAGTGTCACTCATAAAGTTTAAAACCTCCTCAATCAACTCATCGGGAGTTGATGCTGCGGCCAGTACGGCCATTGTGTTGTATTTTGTTATCATTGCGGACTTGACGTCCGAAACTTTTTCAATAAAAAAAGCGTTGCGGTTGACGGATTTTGCCGTGTCGTAAAGGCGTCTTGCGTTAGCGCTGGATTTATCGCCGATTACGACGACCGCTTCGTTGCCGGAGGACAGAACCAAAGCTTCCTCCTGTTTGACTTTTGTAGTATAACAAATTGTATCGAAAAAAACAACTGTTTTACGGTTGTATAAAGGATTATTTTCTATTTTTTTAACAATTTTCAGGTAATTTTCGGGAGGAAAAGTGGATTGAACGACAACGGCAAAACGCTCGTCGCTACCGAGCGATATCTCGTCGTTTTCGTCGATAATAAGCGGCTTTTTTTTGCAAAAACCGATAATTCCTTTAACTTCGGGATGATTTTCCTGTCCGATTATTATAATTTTATAGCCTTTTTCAGAATACTCTGCGGCGATTTTATGAATTTTTTCGATGGCTGGACAGGTCGCGTCGATAATTACAATGCCTTTTTTTCGCAAATCTTCATACACGGACGGCGGTACGCCGTGGGCGCGGATTACAACCTTATCGCCGCTTTTCAGCAGCGATATATCTTCAACGGGCACTATCCCTTCTTCTTTCAGCTTTTCAACAACGAAACCGTTGTGAATTAATTCACCGTAAGTAAAAACGGGAGCGTTTTCACGCGCCGCCTTAAGCGCACGCCGCACGCCCCCGCAGAAACCCGCATATTCGGAAATCGTTATTTTTTGCAAAGACCGTTCTCCTTTGCCGCCTCGTTTGCAATCAGACGAAGTTCGCACATTTTATCGTAAAGAAACTGCGTGGCTTCTTTATCCTGTTTGCGGTCAAATCCTTCGGCAAGCAAATCTATCGGCTCGCCTACTACGAGCAGGTTTTTATGAAACGGCTTATGCATACGATAGTAAAGCATCGGCTGCACCTGAACTTTGGCGCGCATGGCAAACACGGCAACGCCTTCTTTGAACGTATTCATCGTCTGACTGCCCGATTTGTTTCTCGTACCCTCTGGAAATATAAGTATGTTTTCGCCCGATTTAAGTACGCTCATAACCGCCTTATACGCGTCTATGTCGGCTTCGCCGCGTTTGACGGGAATACAGCCTACGCCGCGCAGAAACCAGTTGCCGATTTTACTTCTGAAAGCCTCCTCTTTTACAAGAGCGTTGAAATAGGTTTTAAAAAAATCATTGAAAATTATCGCTCCGTCGGGCGTCGACGCATAATGGTTGGAAATAATAATTCCTCCCTTGAATTTTTCAAAATTTTCGGCGCCTATGACTTTTGTCGGCCATACGGTTTTTTGTATACATTTTGCAATTAATTGCCCTATTTTTCCGATTTTTGCCATTATTTTCTCTCCAAAATGTTCAAAACGAAGTTTATAACCTCGTCAATGCTCATATTTGTGGTATCCAGAAGAACCGCGTCCTCGGCCTGTTTCAAAGGCGCGAACGAACGATGGCTGTCGTTGTAATCGCGCTCCGCAATATCTGCAAGCACTTTCTCGTAAGGCGGAACGTCCGTGCCTTTTTCGGATAACTGAAGAAAACGCCGTTTTGCTCTCTCTTCGGGCGTTGCGGTGACGTAAAATTTATACTCCGCGTCGGGAAGAACGTACGTTCCGATATCGCGACCGTCAAGCACGACGGAATCTTTTTTCGCTATCTCGCGCTGAAGTTCCACAAGTTTTATTCTTACCGAAGGAAGCGCCGATATATCGGACGCCGCTTTGGAAACGTAATGTTCCCTGATATACGGGGTAACGTTTTCGCCGTTGACTATTATCTGTTGAACGTCGCCCGTAATTATCCGCATATCGAGGTCTTTCAGCAAAGGTTTTATCTGTTCCTCGTCGGTAACGTCAAGACCGCGTTTTACGGCAACGTAAGCAAGTCCTCTGTACATCGCTCCCGTATCCAGGTAAATAATGCCGAGATTTTTTGCAAGAGCTTTCGCTATCGTGCTTTTTCCCGCACCCGACGGTCCGTCAAGCGCAATATTAAAATGTTTATCGTAGTGTTTCATAGTCATAGGTTTATTATATATTATTTTGCAAAATATGCAACAATTTTTCTTTTATACGAAAAATGTCAGCCGAGCGCACGAGATACGGCGTATGCCGTAGACCAGGCAATCTGAAGATTGAATCCTCCCGTATATGCGTCGACGTCAAGCACTTCTCCTATAAAAAATAAATTTTTTACCAGTTTGCTTTCAAACGTTTTCGGGTTTATTTCCTTAACGTTAATTCCGCCGCTGGTAACGACCGCTTCGCTTATCGGGGCAAGCGACAATACGTTAAACGTAAAATTTTTGAGCAGATTTACCAGTTTTTTTCGCATTTTGGACGAAATTAAATTTACTTTTGTATCTTCGGGAATCTCCGACAACCTTACGATTACGGGAATAAGTTTTTTCGGAAGCAAGTCGTTCAAAGCGTTTTTGAATTCCTTATTCGAGTATTTTCCGAAATCGCCAAGGACTCTTTTGTCAAGTTCGTCAGTAGTCAGCGCAGGTTTCAGGTCGATAGAAACGGCAATGTTTTTCATATCGGTTTTGTTTATTTCTGCGCTGATTGTCAGCACGACGGGTCCCGAAATTCCGTTTGCGGTAAACATCATTTTGCCAAACTGAGAAAATATTTTTCTGCCGTCTTTAAAAACGTTCGCTTCGACGTTTTTAAGCGATAAACCTTCTAATTCTTTTGCCGTTTCTTTTTCTTTGACCCATATGGGACATAATGAAGGTTTCGGCTCGACGACGCCGTGTCCGAAGGATTTTGCGAAAGCGTATCCGTCTCCCGTACTTCCGGTAAGAGGATACGAAACACCTCCGGTCGCTATGACGACGGCGTCCGACGAATAATTTTCGCCGGCACGCGTTTTTATTTCGAATTTCCCGTCGCTATTTTTCGCTACCGAAACGACTTCTGCGTTCAATACGGTCGTAACGCCCGCTTTATCGCACGCTTTCGACAGCGTTTTTATAACGTCGCTCGATTTGTTGCTTGACGGAAAAACCCTGTTTCCCCTTTCAACGGTAAGACGAAGACCGTAATTTTCAAGAGTTTCCATGGTTTTTTCGGGAGGGAAACCGTAGATTGCGCTTTGAATGAATTTTGCGTTAGTAACGACGTTTTCCAGAAAATCGGAAGGACTGCAATCGTTCGTGACGTTGCAGCGCCCCTTTCCCGTAATATACAGTTTTTTGCCTGTTTTTTCGTTTTTTTCAAGGACGGTAACGTCGTGTCCTCTTTCGGCAATCATCGAAGAAGCGAGCAATCCGCTCGCCCCTCCTCCAATAACTATAACCTGCATTTTATCTCCCATTATACCGGGTGGATATTTTCTTCCCTGTTGCCCAGCACGTTGTCAACGCCGTGAAGAGCGGCTTTGCGGGTTTCAAAGAATTTTGTCGCGACCTGCGGGAAAAGCGCGTACGATAAAACGTCTTCTTCCTGTTCGTAATAGGGTTTGACTTCCTCTTTGAACTTTTCGTATTCGGGCGCGATTAAGTCTGCGGGACGGCACGTAACGCGAGGTTCGTCGCCCCACACTTTTTTGTAAAGTTCGGCGTCGGGTTCGGCGGGAAGCGTGCCGTAATCGCCGTGCAACAGCCCTTTCGTTTCCTTCGTAACCATCTTATATCGTTCGCCGAGGACGACGTTCAGCACCGCCTGCGTGCCGACAATCTGACTTGTAGGCGTTACAAGAGGAGGATAGCCAAGGTCTTTTCTTACGCGAGGCACTTCTTCAAGAACTTCCTGATATTTGTCGCTTGCGTTTTGCTCTTTAAGTTGATTTATAAGGTTTGAAAGCATACCGCCCGGCACCTGATACATAAGCGCTTTTATATTTACTTTAAGCACTTTATCCGAAAGGAATCCGTCGGCTTTCAGTCTGTCTGCGACCTTGCGGAAATAATCGGACGCTTCCGACAGAACGGCAAGGTCGATTCCCGTATCGTACGGCGTATTCTGAAGAGTTGCGACGAGGGGCTCCGTCGCGGGTTGAGACGTTCCGTTGCCGAGAGGCGACAATGCCGTATCGACGATATCGGCGCCCGCCTCAATAGCTTTAAGGTTTACCATATCGCCCGTTCCGCACGTATTGTGCGTATGAATGTGAACGGGAAGATTTACTTTCTTTTTGATTTCTGAAACGAGCTCGTACGCGGTTGCGGGCAACAAAAGGTTTGCCATATCTTTGATGCATATGATATCCGCGCCCATATTCGCAAGTTCGACGGCAAGATTTACGAAATATTCGGTTGTATGCACGGGACTTGTGGTGTAACTCATCGCGCACTCGCAGATGCCCTTATATTTTTTGGTGCTGTCGATTGCCTGTCTGAGGTTTTTTACGTCGTTAAGAGCGTCGAAAATGCGGATTATATCAATTCCGTTTTTAATCGAAAGCCTTACGAAATTGTCAACCACGTCGTCGGCGTAATGCTTATATCCCAGAATATTCTGTCCTCTGAAAAGCATCTGAAGTCTGGTATTCGGCATTGCGTGCCGAAGGGCGCGCAGTCTTTCCCACGGGTCCTCGTTCAGAAAGCGAAGACAACTGTCGAAAGTCGCGCCGCCCCAACATTCGAGGCTGTAATATCCCACTTTGTCGAGCAACGCGCATGCAGGCAGCATTTCTTCAAGGCGCATACGCGTGGCAGCCTGCGACTGATGTGCGTCTCTTAAAATCGTTTCGGTAATTTTTACGGGTTTTTTTACTGTATCTGACATTTTGAAATCTCCTTTTACAAAATCGCAAGCAGAACGCCTGCCGCAATCGCGCTGCCGATAACGCCCGCTACGTTAGGTCCCATAGCGTGCATAAGCAGATAGTTTTCGGGGTCGTATTTCCTGCCGACGTCCTGAACCACTCGCGCCGCCATAGGCACTGCGGACACGCCCGCGGCGCCGATGAGCGGATTGATTTTACCGTGCGAAAGTTTGCACATAAGTTTTCCGAACAGAACGCCGCACGCCGTTCCCATAGCAAAAGCAAACACGCCGAGGAAAAGAATTTTAATCGTGTTCAGCGTAAGGAAATAAGGCGCGAAGGTTTTCGTACCCACGACTACTCCGAGCAATATCGTAACTATGTTGATAAGCTCGTTGCTTGCCGTTTTGACAAGTCTCGGAACGACGCCCGATTCCTTGAACAGATTGCCGAGCATCAACATTCCGAGCAAAGGCAATGCCGAAGGAAGCACTATGCCGACAACGCCCGTAACGATAATGGGAAACATAATCTTTTCCTTTTTGGATACGGGACGAAGCTGTTTCATGCGGATTTTGCGTTCCTTTTCGGTGGTAAGTAATTTCATAATAGGCGGCTGAATTACGGGAACGAGCGCCATATAACTGTATGCCGCAATCGCGATAGGACCCATAAGATTGGGCGCAAGTCTCGACGTAACGTAAATTGCGGTAGGGCCGTCCGCTCCGCCGATGATGCCGATTGCCCCCGCTTCCTGCGGAGTAAATCCTATAAGTAACGCTATTAAAAGCGCAAGGAATATTCCTACCTGCGCGGCGGCGCCGAGCAAAAGTGATTTCGGGTTTGCGATAAGCGGGCCGAAATCGGTCATGGCGCCTATTCCGAGAAAAATCAACGGCGGGAATATAACCCATTCCACACCCTTATACAGATACCAGAACAGACCGCCCGGCTGACCGCCTTCGGGCGCGCACATAAGCACGTCGTAAGCGCCCGGGATATTTATCAGAAACGCGCCGAACGCAATCCCTACGAGAAGCATCGGCTCGAACTTCTTGACTACCGCAAGATAAACGAGAAAACACGCCACGAGAAGCATTATCAGACAGCCCCAGATGCCGAGATGATAGCCCTCGAAACTCGAATAATCGGCAACGAAACCGGTATTGTTCCAGATGTTTTCAAACCATTCTTTCAGTCCGCCGTTAGTCGAGTCAAGCATCGATTGCCAGAACATACGGCCTCCTTATGCGATAACGGCAAGCGCGTCGCCGGTGTTTACGCTTGCGCCTTTCGACGCGACGAAAGAAATTTTTCCGTCCGAAGGCGCAACGATTTCGTTTTCCATTTTCATAGCTTCGAGAATTATAATTACGTCGCCCTTTTTAACGGTCGCACCGTTTGCAACCTTGAAATCGAGAAGCGTACCCGGCATCGGCGCGGCAACTTTTACTCCGTCGGACGAAACGGGAGAAGCGACGGGAGCAACCGGCGCGGGAGCGGATTTTTCGGCGACCGCGGGAGTTGCGGGCACAACGACGTCGGTAACTTCGGGCGCGCGACTTACGGTAACGTCACCCGCTATTTCCTCTACTTCGACCTCGTAAGGACGACCGTTGACTTTTATATTGAATTTTCTCATATATTTACCTCCGATAGTTTAACTTTTTGATTTTTCTTACTATGAATTTAACGTCGCTTCCGTCGTTTTCGGCAGAAAGCATTGCCATAACCGCGGCAGTTATTGCGGCCACTGTTTCACCGTCTGCGTCGAAGTCGGCAACCGCAGGTTCATTCCGACCCGCTTCAACGGTATCCGTCGTTTCGACCGTTTTATAGGTTTTTTTAATATTTAACAGATTCCACAGCTTTTTTTTCTCTTTTTTCGGTTTATTTGCGGTTTTTCTGCTGATATAGTCAATAATTTGTAATATAACAACCAAAACGCCCAGCAGAATAAATACCATCAGAACGCCTATCAGCGTAAGTTTGCCGCCGATAGCCATTCTCTCGCCAAGATCGGATGCCAAAGATGAAACGAACATATTTCACCTCATAAAAGCATATTAAGCGCGCTTGCAACGTACGGCTTTATTTCGCGCCCGTCGATGACGTTGTCGATATAACCTTCTTTTGCGGAAAGGAAAGGATTGCCCTCGGCAAAAGTATAGTCTTTTTTAAGTTTCTCTTTGCACTTTACGGGGTCGCCCGAAATATCTTCGTCATAAAAATTCACGGCCTGTTCGCCCGATAAAGGCGCGACGCAGGCGTCGGAAAAGGCCAGCGTATAATCAAACCCTATTCCTTTCGAAGAAAGCAATGCGTACGCCCCTCCGACAGAGTTTCTGACGATTACCGAAATTTTCGGATTATCCGATAAAGCCATTGCCGTAAACGCCTCGGAAGCAATGCGGGACAATCCGTGCGTCTCGCAATCGTAGGAATTGTTTATTCCCTCCGAATCCACGAGCGTAATAAGCGGAATGCCGTATGAATCGAGAAGGTTTACGAATCGTTTGATTTTTTTGAAATCGTCACAGCATAAAAGCCCTTCCGCACACAAAACGCCGACGGGACTGCCCCCTACCCGTGCAAAAAAGGTTGCCGTCGAGAGCGAATAACCTTTATACAATTCGATAACCGAGCCTTTATCCGCAACCGCCGCGAAAGCCGATTTTACGTCGGACGCGGTTTTTGCGGTTTTGTTGGGATTATCGCCGTCCGTCTGCGCGCCCGTAAGGAACGTCAGAACGTCAGCGATACTATTTTTTAGTTCGTCCGCACTTTCAAACGTTAAAGCAGCCATACCCGAAGAAAGGGCGTTGTCCGCACCCAACGTTTCAACGGGAGAACAAGTCTTTTTCTCTTTTGCAAGCACGACCGATGGCGACCCCTGCGAAATATATCCGTTTTTGCCGACGATAAGTACGTCCGCCATATTTGCATAATCGCTCATAAGACCGGCGCATGCGCCCGTAACAACCGCAATATGAGGAACGACGCCCTTCATTGACGCGGCAAGTTTAATAATCCCCGCATATCCTTCAAGTACGCTCGTTCCTTCGTCGAGGCGCGCGCCCGCACTGTCGATAACCGATACGAACGGAACGCCGTTTTTTACGGAAGCTTTAAGCACGCTTTCGATTTTCTTCGCCTGCATAACGCTGAAACTTCCCTTCATCGCCTCGAAATTCTGCACGAATAAATAAACGGGAATGCCGAAAATCGTGGCATATCCCGTTACGATACCTTCGCCTTGTGCCTCGACGCCGTCGGCATAAGCTGCGCCCGACGCAAACGTACCCGTCTCGACAAAAGACTTATCGTCGACAAGCGACGCGAGAAAATCCATCGAGGTTTTTCTGACGGCGTCGAGTTTCGACAAATTTTCGTTAAGTCTTGAAATGGTATCCATATTTCCTCCAAAAAATTATCTAATATATATTATAAACCATTATTCGGTCAAATGCAAAACATAATGATATATTTAAAGTTTCGTTTCAAAAAAAAAACTTGAAAAATCTTAAAGATTTTTCAAGTAATCGATTTCCTTATCGGTCAGATAGCGGTAAGTCCCTCTCGAGAGACCTCCGAGTCTCAAATCGCCGACCGCAACGCGTTTCAGAAAAATTACCTCCTTTCCTATCGCTTCGAACATACGTCGGATTTCGCGGTTTTTGCCCTCGAATATCGTAACGTCGTAGGAATAAACGTTGCCGGCGATTTCTTTCAGTCTGACTTTGGCGCGCGCAGTTAACGAGCCGTCGTCCAGTTTCACACCCTTTCTCAGTCTTGCGAGGTCTGCCTCGGGAATATCGCCCTCAACCTTTACGAGATACGATTTAGGAATTTCGTTGCCGGGGTGCGTAATGTATTGCGCAAGCGCGCCGTCGTTCGTAAGCAGAATCAATCCTTCGCTGTCATAATCGAGACGCCCCACCGTAAACAGGCGTTTATCGATATCAACGTAATCGAACACTGTTTTTCTGCCGCACTCGTCGTTTGCCGAGCAGACGCAACCTTTCGGTTTGTACATCATAATGTAGGTGTACTTGTTTATCAGCGCGATTTTTTTGCCGTCGACCGAAACGGTATCGTTATTTTCGTTTACGTCGAAGCCGAGTTCGGTAACGGTTTTTCCGTTTACCTTAACGCGTCCTTCGGTAACGAGTTTGTCGGCGTTTCGCCTTGAAGTGACGCCTGAGGATGCAATATATTTATTGATGCGCATATGATTATCCTTTATTTATGTTGTAATTATTCTATTAAAATAAAGGAAAAAACGCAAGCGTTTAAGCCCTGTTAGCCTGTTCGAAAGCCTTATTAAGAAGATTTTCTGAATCCTGCCACATATTATATCGGTTTATCACCACCGATACGAAACGTCTGCCGTTTCTCTCCGCCGACGCAACGAGACATCTTCCCGATTTTTTGGTATAGCCGGTTTTGACGCCGTCGGCTCCTTCGTAATTGAACAGCATTTTGTTTTTGTTTTTCATATACCGCACGGTGTCGCCCGAGGTTTTGTAATATTTTGCCGATACGATTTCTTTAAACGTATCGTTTTCCATGGCGAAAGCGGAAATTCGCGCAAGGTCGCGCGCGGTTACCTTGTGTTTTTCGTCGTCAAGTCCGTGAGGATTTGCGAAATTACTGTTGACCGCCCCGTATTTTCGTGCGGTTTCGTTCATAAGAATAACGAAATTTTCAACGCTGCCGCCGGTTAAAACGGCAAGCGCGACCGCCGCGTCGTTTCCGCTTCTGAGCATAAGCCCGTACAATAAATCCCTGTAACTCAATCTTTCGCCCGGCGTAAGATATATACTGCTTCCTTCGATACCGCACGCCGCAACGGGAATCGTAACCTCTTCGTCAAGGTCGAATACGTTTTCTATTACGGTAAGCGCGGTAAGTATTTTCGTCGTGCTTGCTATCGGCAGAGGCTCGTCGGCGTTTTCGGACATAATTATTTCTTTACTGTCGACGTCGATAACCGCGTACGCACTTGCGTTACCCGCAGCGGATGAGACATTTATTTTTGCAAAACGAGACGAATTTGCAAAAATAATTGCGAAATTAAATAAAAATGCAATTAAAACGGTTATTTTTTTATAGTCTCTGCAACGCTTTTCAAAAGGTTTATCCATTTGTCCTCCGTGTAGTCGCGGTCTATTCTGATATAAGTGTTTTTTTCGCCGAGAATCAGTATACCGAGAGGAGATACCGTCATTCCGTAACCGCCGGCGTTCACCGCGTTTTTATCGGAATTTTTCGTGGTTTTTATATCGGCGTCTCCCCCTACGAAACCGTAGCTTACTTTCGATACGGGAATTACCGTCGTATACTTGTCGATTTCAATGGGTTTCCCTACGACGTCGTTTACGTCGAAAGCGGCTTTCAATTGTTGAAAATCCATAACATTACTCCTTTTAACGGTACTATGGCGATTTTTAGTTCGATATATAACGAAGTTGCGTTTCTGTCGTTGACAAAAGTTTTCAGGTCGCTGTTATCTAAAAACAAAGACGCGCAGTTTACCGCCCCGGCAATCATTGCGCTCGTTTTCGCGTCGACAACGCATAAATCGGCGCGGATAACCAGTTTTTTCAAATCGATTGCTTTCAGCATCACTCGTTTTTTTCTGTCGGAACTATTTTTGCGGAAAGCGATTTCGTTTCCGTTTGCGTAAAGCGTCAGCTTTCCGTTTTCGGGCATACATTCGATTTTAAAAAGGGACGCGCCGTCAATTTTAAGAACGGCAAGCGCTTTACCTTCCGCCGGTTCGACGTAGGCTTTTACGCCGACGCTTACGGGTAATGAAAGCAATATCAGCAATCCCATCGCAACGTAAAAAAACACCATACGCTTATTTTGTGCGTACGGTGTCAAAATATTTGCGTTTTAAATTTTTACTTGTATTCTTTGATATCTTCGTCCTTAAGAAAATCGGGAATTTCGTCGAAGTCGTCAAAATCGTCGGCGTCCGAAGGCTCGACGGATTGTTCCTCGTCCGCGGCGGCTTCGGCAGAAAACTCGGGCACGGCGGGACCGCCGACTTCGATAAAGTCGGGTTCGTCGGTTTTAAGTTCTCTTTCGAAATACAATCCGTCGCGGGCGCTGTTTCTGAAATTCGCGTCGAGAACGGAAATTCTGTCGAGAACTTCGTTATAATCGGGCAAATCCCCTATGTTTTCAAGCTGGAATTTCCTTAAAAACTCGTCCGTCGTGCCAAACAGGAAAGGACGTCCTACCGCCTCTTTTCTTCCCTTTACCTCGATAAGATTAACCTTCATAAGTACGCTTAAAGCGTAATCGGGGTCCTTGCCGCCTTTGATATCCTCGATTTCCTGACGGGTAACGGGCTGTTTGTACGCGATAATGGACAATACTTCAAGCAAACTCTGAGAAAGCGATTTTTCGCGGATTGGCGTAAGCACTTCGGCAAGCGTGTCTCCGTATTTCGGATTCGAAGTGAATTGCATTTTATCGTTGAAGGTCGCAAAAATAACGCCGCTGTCGCCGCCGTATTTCGCTTTCAGTTCTTCAACGATTTTATTGAGTTCGCGCATAGTAAGCGCCGGGATACGGTCTATGACGTCCTTTTTGGAAAGAGGCTCGCCCGAGGCGAAAACGAGCGCCTCAACCGTTTCTCTTAAATTGTCCATCGATTTCCTCCTCGGTTACGGTAATAGGCGTTTCGACGCCCTCTCTGAGATTTATTTCGATATCCTTGAATTTTTCGGGCTGATTTGCGGTAACCTGTTGTCTTTTCATCAATTCGAGAGTCGCAAGAAAAGTGTTAATGGCTTCGAGTTTGTTGAAATCGCTTTTAAGCAACCTGAAATAACTGGTATGTTTTTCTTCGATAAGAACGTGACTTATGTAATTCATACGGTCGCTTACCGAAAATCTTTCTTTTTCTATTTTTTTTGGTTCCTGTCTCAATTCCTCTCTTGCGACGCGGTGAATCATCTCCGCGTATGCGTCGATAAGTTTATCGAGGTCAAACCCTTTTATGGCAATGCGGTAGTCGTCGTCCGAAAAAACAGGCTCGCGGTAAAACCGGTTAATCGTTTCCGCTTCTTTAAGTTTTTCCGCCTGCATTTTGAACATTTTCAGTTCCTCGAGGCGGCGGTAAAGATCGCGTTCGGGAAGGTCGTCGGGCGTATCGCTTACGTTTTCGGCGGGAATCAGCAATCGGGATTTAATTTCGATAAGTTCGGCCGCAAGCGTAATAAATTCGCCGGCATATTCGATTTCTTCATCCGTCCAGTCCTCGATAGGACCTATAATATCCAGATATTGTTGCGTAATGTCGCTGACGAAAATATCCTCGATTTCTATCTTATTGCGCCTGACGAGATACAACAGAAGGTCGAGAGGCCCGTCGTATACGCTTAAATCGTAGCGGTATTTCTTTTTGTCTATTACGTCCTCGTCGTCTCCCATAAGGACGTTTTCGACGGCAATCGTCTTTCCGTCGACTCTGGTAAAATATTCTTCGTCCTTTTTGGTAAACTTCTTAATATCCATTTAAAACGACCCGAGTATAAGTAGTATTAGTTTCTGCACTTCACCGAGAAACAGTGAAAACATATTGTATCTGTCGGGAATTAACGACACGAGCAGAAGCACGATAAAAAGCCCAAGGTTTCCGAATCTGTAATTCAGTTGTACGTATTTGTTCGTACTTCCGGCAAGAGCCTCGACGACCCTGAACCCGTCCAACGGATATATGGGAAGAAGGTTGAACAGCATCAGCGAGCAGTTTACCATTATACAGTAATGAAAAAAATAGAAAAACAAGGTAAACATAACCTCGCCGAACACGCTGGCGTAAATCGCGGATTCGGGAATCAGATTGAGAAGACACAAAAATCCGAGACACAAAAGTGCCGTAAACAGGTTGGCGGAAACGCCCGCAAACGACGTCAGAACAGTGCCTTTTTTCTTATTTTCGAAATTATCGGGGTTTATCGGTACGGGTTTCGCCCAACCGAATCCGATAATTAAAAACATAAGCAATCCGAACAGGTCGAAATGAGCAACCGGATTCAGCGTAAGTCGCCCCGCAAGTTTGGGCGTGAGGTCGCCGCATTTTACCGCAACTTTCGCGTGCGAATATTCGTGCACGACGATTGCAAACATCGCCGCAAAAACGAACGCTACGATTAGTATAAATTTGTCACGCGCCGATATCGGCATCGAAAGAATTCCGAAAATCATTTAAGCATCAATCCAAAAGTATTGTATACGCAAAGGACGTATACGCAACATATTGTATTTATTATACCTAAATTAAAATTTAAAGTCAATAAAAAACCCTTTGCACCTTCATATGCAAAGGGTGGTTTTGAAAACTTTTTACCAATTCTGCAATAATCGTTTTATTGCGTCGCCGAAACTCATCTTCTCGGCGTCCTCCGCGGCCACCACGTTTACCGTTTTCACGACTACTCCGTCGGTAACGAGCGACGCGGTGCCGATTTTTTCGCCTTTTCCTACGGGCGCGACGATTTTGTCGGGAATATTGAAAACGATTTCGGATTGTTTTTCTTCGCCCTTTCTCGAGAAAGCCGAAAGATTTTCGTCGACGGTAAGTTTAAGGGTTTTGTTTTTTCCCCTTACTACTTCGATTTCACGTCCGGCGTCATCGCCCGCCGCGCACAGCGTTTTGTTTTCATACGTTGCGAACGCATAATTGAAAACGTCGCTTACGTCCTTGAAACGCTGTTTCCCGTTCTGTTCGCCTATCACGGTTGCGATGATTCTCATGTCGCCTCTTTTTGCCGTAGCCGAAAGACAGAACAACGCCTCGGAAGTATAGCCGGTTTTTCCGCCGTCGCATCCGTTATAAAATCTTACGAGTTTATTCGTGTTGGTTATCGTGGTTTTTCTTCCGTCGGGATGAACGTAATCTTCAAGCCAGATTTTCGAGTATTCGAAATACTTTTCGTGCGATACGAGTTCTTTAAGCATAAGAGATACGTCTTTTGCCGAAGAATATCCGTTAAGGGCGGGAAGTCCCGTGCAGTTTACGAAGTTACTGTTTGTCATTCCCATTTCCGCCGCTCTTTCATTCATAAGCGAAACAAACGCGCTTTCGGAGCCGCGCGAGTGTTCGGCAAGCGCGACGGCTGCGTCGTTTGCAGACGCAACGACAACCGCTTTAAGCAGATTTCCGACGGTGTGTTTACTGTTCTTGTCAAGAAAAACCTGACTTCCTCCCATTTCGGCGGCGTTTTCCGAAACGACTACCTCGTCTTCGGTAGTATATTTTCCCGATTCAACGTCTTCCAGCACAAGCAACGCCGTCATAATTTTGGTCATACTTGCGATGGGTAACTTCTCGTTTTCGTTATGTGACAGTATTACGGTGCCGGTATCGAAATCCATTGCGTAAGCCGCTTTTGCGTTTGTAACGGGCGCGCCGCTTCCGTTATCCGACGTCGCAGTATTTTTCGCGAATGCGGCTGCATTGTTAAAAGTAAATAACAACGCTATCAGCATTATCACCGCCGCCATATAGAAAATGAATCTTTTTTTCATAAGTCACCTCTCGGCATTAGCATCTGCAATCGGACGCAATTTATGCGTTACAGCGAAGCAAGACCGAAAAGTTTACAAAAAATTAGCACCCATATTATGATAATCGCGATATTTACCGCTAAAACGATTACGGTTGTCTTAAGAATTACAACGTTGCTTCTGAAACAATTCGACGCGGTGCGGCATTTCGGCGCATAAGAATAATACGGAGACAGCTCGGATACGAGAAAATTCATAAGCAGAAAATCGGCGACGTATATCGGCAGATATATAACGACGTATATCGTGAAAAAACAAAAAACGGACGTCGAAAACAGAATACACGCCCACCGTCCCGCTGAATAGCCGAGATACAAAAACGCCGCGTATACAAGCGGCATAAGATATTTAGAAAACGTCGCGACCGCAATCATTATATAGCAAGGAAGGACGACGACAATCATTTTCCATAACGCGCGCCCGGCGTTTATAACCGTTATAACGTCGTTATCCCCGAAAAAAACAACGGCGAGTATCAGACCCGCAAGCCAGACGCCAAGCGTTACGAAAAGTTGCGTTTTCGACGTCCTGAAAAAATCGCATAATGCAAAATACAGTTTGTGTCTGCAATAATTCACGCAATAATATATGCGTAAAAACTCCCGTTATGACTTGCGTCTTATCGACGATACTGCGGTAAGTATAAACTGTTTATTACCGGGTTTTCCCCTTTTCATATCGATAGTTTCGCCGAATTCGTCGTATAAAGCGTTGACGTCGCCTTTAAGCCAGGCGGCGGATATGGCGTTCTGAATATCCTTTTCCACCGATTGCACGCTCTTTCCGCATTTTAAAGATATTTCTTTATAGCCGACGTATTTGAGAGGAAGTATTTCCTCGTCTGAAAGCGCCATCTCGATAAGGTCGTATAAATAGCGATAGCCGTATTTGTTCGGAATAAATCCCAGGCTGAGAAGATAATGCGTGATGTTTTTTTCCATAATTCCCTCGATACTACGCTACCATTTTCTGCGCCGAAAAAATCACGGAAAAATACGAAAAATTAACTAATTTTGCAACATCCACCCGATATACACGCCGAATCCGCGCGTCGGCTCGCCCACGAAAACGTGCGTAACCGCTCCCACCAGTTTACCGTTCTGAATTATGGGACTGCCGCTCATTCCCTGCACGATGCCGCCCGCTTTTTCAATCAGGCGTTTGTCGGTTACCGTAATCACCATCGATTTTGTATCGGGACGCGTCTGTTCGGTCGCTTTGACGATATCAATGGAATAGTATTCGGGTTTTTCTCCGTTTATCGTTGTGTATACGTATGCCTTACCGGGTTTTACTTCTTCCCGCGCCGCCGTCCGTATTTTCTGAAATCCGTTAATATCCGCGGTATAATCGCCGAAAATTCCGAAACTGTTGTTTTTCCTGATTTTTCCTATCGGATTATCCTGTGAAAATTCGCCCGTCAATTCTCCCGCGCGGTCGGGAACGGATTTGTTTACGCCGTCGATAAAGGCGTTATATATAAAGCCGTATCTGAGCTCGTCCGTCAAGCCCGTTTCGGAATCGGTAATGTGATGCCCCAAAGCGCCGAATTTTTTATCGGCGGTTATATACGTGAGCGTACCTATTCCTGTAACGGAATCGCGTACGTTGATACCCAGTTTCCTTTCGTTGAACGAGTCGCATACGTATTCCGTTGCAACGTCGAAGTAACCGCCTGCCCGCTTGAAAGTCAGCACGACGTCCTTAACGGGAAGTTCGTCAAGTATTTCCTTAATGTCCCCGGGACGCGATACGCTTCGACCCGCAATTCTGACAAGAACGTCTCCGCGAAGAATACCCTTGTCTTTCAATGGCGATTTCAGTCCGTCGGACGTTATCACGTCGGATATTCCCGTAACGATAACTCCCTCCGCGCCGATTTCTATACCGAGAGGTTTTCCTCCGAGATATACTTCGCGCGTTTCGTAATCGGCTGCAATCGTCCGGGACGGAAAGACCGCTCCCGTAGTTCCTATACATATAAACAGCGCAATCGCCGCAATAAAAAATCGGGTAAATGACTTTTTCATACCCGATTAGTTTGAATTCAACGTTGAAAACTATTCTGAATTAAGCGGTTTTTTATAGTAAAATAATGCTAAATACCCTTTTTAAACGCGTTTGCGTGCTTTTTCATTTCCAAAGCGTGCGGGATTGCGTGTTCGCTGTAACTACTGCCGCCGATGAGCCTCGCAATCTCGTCGAGTTCACCTTTTTCTTCAAGCAGGAAAACGTCGGTAACGGTTTTATCCTCCGTTTCGTGTTTTTCGATTTTGTAATGAAGGTCCGCCATTGAAGCAAGCTGAGGAAGATGCGTAACCGCTATTACCTGTCTGTCGCACGCTATATTATACAATTTTTCGGCAACGACCTGAGCGGTCGTTCCGCTTATACCCGTATCGATTTCGTCGAAAACCATAGTCTCGATTCCGTCGAGACGCGCCGTAATGTTTTTCAGCGCAAGCATAAACCGCGACATTTCTCCTCCCGACGCAATCTTCTGCAAAGGTTTAAGCGGCTCACCCTTGTTGGGAGAAATCAAAAATTCTACGCTGTCGAAACCGTTATTATTGCAATCGTCGGCACTTTTGCCTTCTATAGACGCAAAACCCACGCTGAATCGCGCGGACGGCATGCCTAATTCTCTTAATTGACGATTGATTTCTTCCTCGAAACTCTTTGCGTTTTTTACGCGCAATTCGTGAAGCAAAACCGCGGCAGACACGACTTCCCCGGCAGTCAGCGCAATTTCCGCGTTCAATTCGTTTGCTCTTTCGTCGGCATTCACGAGAAAATCGTATTCTTTTTCCGCATTATCGAGAAAATCCTTTGCGCTTTCCACGGAGCCGCCGTATTTTCTTGTAATCTGTCTTACGAGTTCAAGACGTTTTTCAACTTTTTCGGCGGCAAAATCGTCGAAATCGGCGTCGTCGAGAAAGGCTTTAAGCGTGTCGGCAACGTCTTTGACTTCTATTTTTGCGCTTTCGAGTCTGTCGGCTACCGCAGAAAGCCCGTCGTCGAACTGCGAAACCTGTCCGATGAGATTAAGCGCCTTATTAATTGCAAATACCGCCGAGAACGATTCGTAACCTCCGTTCAATAATCCTTCCGACTCCCTGACGGCGTTGAGAATCTTTTCGGCATTTCTGAATTTTTTCCGTTCGGCAAGCAACGCCTCCTCTTCGCCCTCTTTCAGGTCCGCTTCTTTCAGTTCGTCAATCTGATATTTAAGTACGTCGAGTTTTCTTTCTCGTGAAGCAGCGTCTCCGATTTTCTTCCATTCTTCAGTAAGAGCGCGGTATTTTCCGAGAACGGCGTTAAGATTTCGTCCGGCCGTTTCGGTATTTTTGCCGCCGTATGCGTCCAGCAACCTGACATGAGTGGAAACTTTAAGAAGAGACTGATGTTCGTGCTGTCCGTGAATATCGGCAAGTTTTTCGCCTATACTTTTAAGCATGCCGAGAGTAACCGTCGAGCCGTTTACGCGACATTCGTTTCTGTCCTGAGTCATGGTGCGACGCAAAACGAGAACGTCGTCGGGCTCCACTCCCATATCTTCGAGAAATTTATTTACTTCGTCGCCGACGTTCTCGAACACTCCTTCGACGACTGCTTTCGACGCGCCGTTCCGGATAAGAGATTTATCGGCGCGTTCGCCAAGGACAAAGTTTAGCGAGTCGATGATTATCGACTTTCCCGCGCCCGTTTCGCCGCTTAAAATATTCAGGCCTTTACCGAGATTTAAAGTGAGATTTTCGATAAGTGCCACGTTTTGTACGTGCAACTCTTTAAGCATTATTCGAGAAGAGATTTGAGTTTATCGGCTATCGCCGCTATTTTCGACTGGTCTTTTATTACGACGAGTATCGTATCGTCGCCCGCGACGCAACCCATAACTTCGGGAAAATTCAGTTTATCGACGAGCATTGCCGCGGAATTCGCGCTGCCCGACACGGTTTTAATTACTATAAGATGTCCCGCGTAGTCAATCGACAAAACCGACTCCCTGAAAAGATTGAGCATTTTGCCCGAATTCTTTTGTTCGGTCGCAGCGGGTTGAGCGTATTTATAAGTTTTATTCGGGGTCATAACTTTTATCAGACCCAGGTCTTTGATATCCCGCGAAACGGTTGCCTGCGTAACGAGATACCCTTCCTTTCTGAGAGCTTCCGCAAGAGCTTCCTGCGTTTCAATCTCGTTTCTGTTGATTATTTCGATAAGTTTTAATTGTCTCCCCGTACGTGCCATCAGTAATTTTCCTCCTCTTTTTTCCCGTCATCGGAAAAAAATACGTTTTTCGTCCATCTGTTCAGTTTTTCTACTAATTTCTGATAAAAATCGTAATCTTTCGTTTTTATAAAATTTGCGGTAATATCCGCTTTCTCGATATAGACGGGCGACGAATCGTTAAGCACCGCTTTGATTTCGCCGTCAATCATAAGATGCGCTTCGTCCGACCGCTTGTTAAGACGCATCGCGAATTTGTGTTTGTCCGATACGACAAGAGGCTTACTGACGAGCGTGTGCGCGCATATGGCATGAAGAACGAGAGCCTCCGCGTCGGGCGACAATACCGGCCCGCCCGCAGACAACGAATATGCCGTCGACCCGGTAGGAGTAGCTATATACGCGCCGTCCGCCTGAGTGGCGCCTATCGCAATATCGCCGTCTCTGAAAATATCCACGACTATGGGACGGGTAACGTCTTTTTTGTAAATCACCGTCTCGTTAAGCGCAAAAAACGTTTTGTCGAGATAAGTTGTTTTTAAAACGGTGCGCTTTTCGATATCGTAAACGCCCGAAATAACCTTTTCGATTACGGATTCGAACTCCTGCGGTTCGGTGTCGGCAAGAAATCCCACGACTCCTCTGTTTATGGCAAGAACGGGAGTTTCTTTGCCCGAAGAGGTAATTTCGCCGATTGCCCTTAATACGGTGCCGTCTCCGCCCACGACGATGACCGCGTCCGTATTATCAAGACAATCCGAAAGTTTTAAAAAAGAATGACCGAAAAGTCCGCTTTCGCGGTAAGACGCAAGCGCAAACGAAACGTCCTTCTTTTTTTCAAGGACTTTTATAACTTTATCTACTACTTCAATGTCGTTATCTCTGTCGAAATTCGAATATACTACGAAACGCATTTTATCCACCCGTATCCGATTTGTATGCACATTATATTAAAAATAGTAAAAAAAGTCTATTCATTTATGCATAAATTATAAATTTTTAACGAAATCGGAATCGACCGCCCTGATAATGCGTTTCCCGTCGGGACGCTTTACGAAATGCACGAGGTATTCGATATTTTTATTTCTGAAATTGTCGGGTACGGTAGTAATCGCGGTTGCGAAAATTCCGTGTGCGTAAGCAAATCCCAAAACGTCGTTAATTGCTTTCGTTCTGTCTTCGGGATTTACGACAATGCCGCTTTTCCCGAGTTTTTTACCCGTTTCGAACTGCGGTTTAATAAGCACGACGGCCTCCCCGTCCTCTTTAAGCAATGCAAAACAACTTTCAAGAACCAGTTTCAAAGATATAAAACTTACGTCTATGGTCAGAAAATCTTTAAGTCCGTCGACGTCGTTTGCGGTAATATCGCGTGCGTTCAGTCTGTCTCTGATTTTAACTCTGTCGTCGTAACGGAGAACGGGCGACAACGCACATTCGCCGACGTCGACGGCATAAACGCAGCTTGCGTCATGACGGAGCATACAGTCGGTAAAACCGCCGTTGGAGGCGCCTATATCCACGCAGGTTTTTCCGACAAGCGATATATTGAATTTACTTATCGCCTTTTCAAGTTTGTCTCCGCCGAGACTTTCAAACTCGCCGGACGTATCGCAACTGACTTCATCGGAGTCGCAAACGTCTGTCGACGGTTTCTTTACCGTTACGGAATTTACCGTTACTTTGCCTTTTTTAATGATATTTTCCGCAAAACTTCGGGATTTCAGATTAAATTTTTGTAAAATAAACAAATCAAGCCTCATACGTATACGTTTCGATATCTTAAGTAAATCAGGATTTTTTTCTCTTTTTCTTTTTTCTGTCGCCGTCTTCGGGGACAAACACCGCTATAATCTTTGCCGTCATCATAACAAGCTCTTTCGATTTGTTTATGGCGTAATTTTTCAGAGCGGCCTTGCCGCCTACTATAAGAGCCGATACTATCGCGCTGATGGCGATTGTCAGTATTTTGCCTTGCACGGTAGGCATATCGAGCGTGATTTTCGCGGCGATAACCACCGTGCAGGCGCCCGAAAGTATGCCGAATATATCGCCTATGACGTCGTTGCAGACGTTTGAAACGATATCGGCGTTATTAACCAGTTTAATGGCTGTTTTACTGCCTTTGATTTTTTTACTTGCCATCGCGGTAAGCGGCGCGACGTCGCACGAAGCGGCCGCAACGCCTATACCGTCAAACACTATGCTGCCTACGATAAGAAACAGCAAAAGAAGCACCGTAACGATTATATTTCCGGCGGTTTCCGTCATTTCGGCAACGAAACTGAAAAACGCGCTCATAAAAAAAGTAATCACGGTGGCTTTAATCGCCCAATGTGATTTCTTACCCTTTGTCTTTTTGTTTTTTCTTTGAGAATTCTTTCCTTTTAAAGCGCTTGTCGAAACGTCTTCCGTCGCATTTTCGGGAGATAACGGGGGATTATCCGACCGGGTTTTGTTTTCATCGTTTTCCATAAATCAAAACGGACTTCCGCATAAAAAACTATCAAATGGTGGTAATATTTCAGGTAAACCTTGCGCCATCAGGTCCGGTTGAATTTCTCTTTACGACAACTCTCCGTCGCCGAGAGAGGAGTTTCCTATTACGTCGTAAACCGACGGGTTACCCCGTCCGGGACCGGATTGCCACTTAGAGCACACTATAATCCCTGAAACATCTCTGTCGAACAGCCTAGAAGATTTCCTTAACAGACCACAGTTCACACTTAGCTTCTTTTGCGAAATAAGTTTCGACGGGCGATCGGGTCGGAAGTCCGCCGACTTCCTAGCCGTGGTTCCCGTGTCCGCATATCCCGCTCAAAGCAGGCTACTCTGCACACAGCGTTAACCGCGATACAGGTTTTCCCTGTCCAGTAACCGGTTTTCACGGCTACCGCAACAGGCCTCCACGGAAATTGGGTCGGGTGTCGTATGCCGTTACGACTCGCCCAAAATCCTTAACTCCCAGCAGCAACCCTCGTTTGGGCAACGCGAGCCACCACCAGAAACTTCATCGATATGCCCTTTAACGGTATTTTAACCCCGTCTTGGGTATGACAGGCCTGACTAGGATACTGCACCACCAATGATGATATGCATTATAACATATAATTTATTACTTTGCAAGTCGTTGAAATTTATTCGGGTTTAAACTCTTCGCAAAGATTGTTCAGTTCGTCGGTAAGCAATTTGATTTTGCCTTTCGAGTCGTTTAAAAACTTCAGACAGACCTTGGAAAGTTCGATGCCTTCGTTGAACAGCGCGATGCTTTCTTCGAGACCCACGTTCTGACTTTCAAGTTTTTTTACGATTTCTTCAAGTTTTCCGTATGCAGTTTCGAAATTCATATATTCTCCTTTTCAACGCCCGTAACGTTTGCGAATATTTTGCCGTCGGCGCCTTTTATCATGATATCGTCGCCGCATTTCACGCCGTCAACGTCGGTAATCGGCAGGTTGTCGGCGTACACTCTGAAATATCCGCTTTTCAGTATCCGCGCGGGGTTGAGATTATCGAGCGAACCTATCGCTTTGTTTATTGAATATTCTTTTTGAGAAAGAATGGCGGATTCGGCGTTTTTCATTCTTTCGCAAGCAAGTTTAAGTCTGTGAAAATCGGCGGCGTAATTTTTTTTCAGTCCCGCGCCGATTTTTTCGGCAAACAGTCGTACCCGCGTTTCCACGTTTTCCTCGCCTTTATATACCGAGTTTTTCGCACGGGTAATAAAATCGATTACGCTTCGTTTGTATTCGTTCGCGTCGTACGCGATAAGTTCTGCGGCCGCGGTAGGCGTGGCGCACCTTGCGTCGGCGGCAAAATCGCACAGCGAAAAATCGGTTTCGTGCCCTATCGCCGAGATTATCGGGGTTTTCATATCGTACACCGCGCGCACCACCCGCTCGTCGTAAAAAGGCATCAGGTCTTCGAGACTGCCTCCGCCGCGGGCAAGAATACAGCAATCGTATCCCAGATTATCCACCGCTTTAAGCGCGGCCGTTATTTCGGATACGGCAAACTCTCCCTGTACTTTGACGTCTTTGACGACAATATCGATAATATCGTTGTATCTTCGTACCGTACGGCATATATCCCTGATAACCGCGCCGCTTTTACTCGTTACGACGACAACGTTTTCGGGGAATTTCGGAATGGGTTTTTTATGCGCCTCGTCGAAAATTCCTTCTTCGGCAAGCTTTTTTTTAAGTTCCTCGATTTGTCTGAAAAGCGCGCCTATGCCTTGCGGCTCGATTTTATTAACTATAAAGGAAAAACGGCCGCCCTGAACGTAATAATCGGGCGTTCCCGTAAGTATAACTTTTTCTCCCTCTTTCGGGACGTACGTTTTCTTATAATTGAAACAACTGCAAGGAAGAACGGCGCCGCCGTCTTTCAACGAAAAATAGCTGTGTACGCCCGACGCGCGGTATCCCGAAATTTCGCCGATGACCGCAACGTTATAAAGCATTTCCTCTGCCTGAAAAATCCTTTTTATTATCGTACAGAATTCCGTAACGGTAAGTATTGGTTTATCGTTCATAAGGATACTCCAGCATAATTTTTCCGAATTTCCGTTTTCTGAAATCGTCGATTACCGCCGACGCGGTACGCTCGAAATCGTAATCGCCGCCTTTCATAACAAAGCCGCGTTTTACGGATATTTCTTCAAAAATTTGTATATTTTCGGCGTTTTCGTCCGAAATTTTGTATCTTTCCGTCAAAGCGCCTGGATTATTCGTTTTAAGAAAATCGATAATATTCAACGCAACTTCGTTCTTATCGATAACGTCGTCTTTAATGCTTCCGATAAACGCAAGGTGCATCGCGACGTTCTGGTCGTCGAGCTTCGGCCACAGCGTCCCCGGGGTATCCAGCATATCGACGCCTTTCCTTACCGCAAGCCACTGCTTCGACTTCGTAACGCCGGGACGGTCTCCCGTAATCGTGCGTTTGCCGCCGCAAAGGCTGTTGATAAGAGTGGACTTTCCGCTGTTGGGAATACCTATAACCATTGCGCGGACGGGCGTGTTGACGCCCTTTTCACGATAGCGTTTAATTTTATCGTCCAGCACGAACAGCAATTTTTTAAGGATTTTATCGTTATCCTTGCCGTTCGCGCTGTTGCTTACGACGTAATTATACTTTTTTTCGTCGAAATAATCGCACCACTTTTTTAAATCGCGCTCCTCGACGAGGTCGGCTTTGTTCAGCACGTAAAGAATCGGCTTGTTTCCGATTATTCCGTCAAACGACGGATTCATGCATGCCGAAACGGCGCGGCTGTCAAGTACGTAAATAACCGCGTCTACGATTTTTATATTCTCCTCGATAAGCCGCATTGCTTTCGTCATGTGGCCGGGAAACCAGTTTATATTCATTTTTCCTTATCGAGTAAATCGGGTCTTACCCTTTTCGTGATTTCAAGCGCCTGTTCGTAGCGCCATTTTCTGACCTTTTCGTGGTCGCCCGAAGTAAGCACGGCAGGCACCTCGAGCCCCATAAAATTCTGCGGGCGCGTATATTGCGGATATTCGAGAAGATTTTCCGAAAAACTCTCCTCCGTCGTGGATTCGATGCTGCCCAGTACGCCGGGAATATATCTTGCGACGGCGTTGATAAGCACGAGCGCGGGAAGTTCGCCGCTTGTCAGAATATAATCGCCTATTGAAATTTCAAGGTCGATATCCAAATCGATTACTCTCTGGTCGACGCCCTCGTAGCTACCGCACAGAATTAATACGTTTTCCTCTTCCGACAATTCTTTTACGAGTTTCTGAGTAAGAGGAACGCCTCGCGGCGACATGTAAATGCGCTTGCATTCGTGATTGCCGTCGACGTGCGTTATAGCGTCGTGAATGGGACCCGGCGTCATAATCATACCTGCGCCGCCACCGAAAGAATAATCGTCCGTTTTGTGGTGTTTATCGGTGGAAAAATCCCTGATTTGAGTCAGATTTACCTTAAAAAGTCCGTTATCGACGGCTTTTTTGATAATTCCGCTGTCAAGCGCCGAAAACACTTCGGGAAATAACGTCAGAACTTCAAACCTGTTCAACCGCAACCTCCCCGAAACGCTCGCGCGACAAAACAATCCTTTTGTTTTCGACGTCGACGCTCTTTATCAAAGTTTTCAGCGCGGGAAACATTACTTCCTTTTTTCCGTCGCCGACTACGTAAACGTCGACCTTCGCATTTTGCAAAACGTCGGTAAGCGTGCCGATTTCTTCATCCTCGACAAACACGCGCGAACCAAGCAAATCGGCGATAAACCAGGTGTTTTCGGGAAGCTTTACGGCGTCCTCCCTTTCTACCGAAACGTACTGATTTACAAGCAGTTCCGCGTCGTTCCGCGTGTCTACGCCGTGAAATTTTACGTACGCGCAATCGCCCGAAACGCGTGCGCTTTCGACAGTCATCCGGTTTTCGCCTACTATCGCTTTTTTCAGTTTATTAAAACGCAGGACATCGTCGGTAATAGGTAGAATTTTTACCTCGCCCTTAATGCCCTGTGCTTTTACTATTTTTCCGATAATCAAAGACATTGATTATTTTCCTGCGTCCTCATCGGCAACCGTCGCGTTATCGCCGCTTACGTCCTTTTCGACGATGGAAACGGAGTAATACTTGCGTTTGCCCTGTTTACCCGACGCCGCCTTGACGATAGTACGGATTGATTTTGCAATACGGCCTTGCTTTCCGATTACCTTTCCGATATCGTCTTTCGAGGCGGAAATCACAATCTCGGTGGGTTTGTTATCGGCATACTCAACCGAAACGTCCGCGCCGTCGGTCAGAGTATCGACGATATATTTCACCAGTTCTTTCATAATAAGTCCTCGCGTTATTTTTCGATAATTCCGTGGGCTTTGAACAAATTACGAACGGTCTCGGTGGGTTGTGCGCCGTAGCCGAGCCATTTTTTGGCGATATCGGCGTCGATTTTGACAACCGCAGGCTCTTTCGTGGGGTCGTAGTAACCGATTTGTTCGATATACATACCGTCACGCGCTTTTCTGCTGTCGGTAGCGACGATGCGATAGAAAGGAGCCTTCTTTGCGCCCATTCTGGTTAATCTGATTTTTACAGCCATTGTTAAATCCTCCAAAAGTAAGTGTTATAAATTGTTTGGTTTTATATAATAATTTTGCTTATTATCGTCATTAAAACGGGAATTTCATCCCTCTCATTCCGTTTTTGGACACCCGACGCATCATTTCCTTGCTCATATCGAATTGCTTGAGAAGCTGATTTACGTCCTGTATGGTCGTACCGCTTCCCGCAGCTATTCTCTTGCGTCTGGACGCTTTTATGATATCGGGATTATTGCGTTCTTCGGGCGTCATCGAAAGTATTATGGCTTTGGTTTTCGCTATTTTGCTTTCGTCGATATCGTCTTCGGAAATCTTACCGCCGAACCCGGGTATCATCTGCATAAGTTTGCCTATGCCGCCCATTTTTCTGACGCTTTCGAGTTGATTGAGATAATCCTGCAAAGTGAAACTGTTGTTTTTCATTTTCTTTTGCAGTTTTATCGCCTCTTCCTCGGAAAACGCTTCCTGCGCTTTTTCGATAAGGGTCATCACGTCGCCCATTCCGAGTATGCGGCTTGCCATACGGTCGGGATAAAACGGCTCGATATCGTCCATTTTTTCGCCGCTGCCTATGAATTTTATGGGCTTGCCGGTAACGGCCTTAATAGACAATGCGGCGCCGCCTCTCGTATCCCCGTCGAGTTTCGTAAGAATTACGCCCGTAATATCCAGTTGTTTATTAAAAGTATCGGCAACGTTCACCGCGTCCTGTCCCGTCATACTGTCAACCACAAGCAGAATTTCGTCGGGTTTGACTGCGGACTTGATATCCAAAAGTTCCTGCATCAGTTTTTCGTCGATATGAAGTCTTCCGGCAGTATCGATGATAAGGACGTCCGCGCCTTGCTTTTTTGCCTCGTCGAGCGCGTCTTTCGCAATCTTTACGGGATTTATCTGTCCCTCGGTGAAAACAGGAGTTTTAACCTTCTCGCCCACAATCTGCAACTGTTTTATTGCGGCGGGACGATAGACGTCGCAGGCCGAAAGCAAGACTTTTTTATTTTGTTTCTTAAGCGTCTGCGAAAGTTTTCCGCACATAGTGGTTTTGCCCGCGCCCTGAAGACCGCACATCATTATGACCGTAGGAGGTCTGTCCGCAACGACAAGTTTGCTGTGTGTGCTTCCCATAAGGGAAATAAGCTCGTCGTTGACGATTTTAATAACCTGCTGCGTGCTGTTAAGTCCTTTTAAAATATCCTCGCCCGAAGCCTTTTCGCTGACTGTATTTATAAAATCCTTAGCAACCTGATAGTTTACGTCCGCTTCGAGAAGCGCGACGCGGATTTCTCTCATCGCCTGTTTGACTTCGAGGTCTGTCAGTTTGCCCTTTTCGCGCATTTTCGAAAAAACGTGATTGAGTTTTTCGGATAAATTGTCAAATGCCATTTTATTCCTCCAGGACGGCAACCGCTTTCTCGGCAAAATCGAGAGCCGACGCCGTATCGCCGCATTTAACGGATTCGATTATTTTTTGCAAATCGTCCATAATGCGAGCGTTCTTATCGATACAGTTAAGTTTTTCGTCGATATCTTTCAGGGTCTTTACGCCCCTTTGAATAGCGTCTCTCACAGCCTGTCTCGAAATGCCGGACTCCGTCGCGATTTCAAAAAGAGAAATATCGCAGTCGTAATACAGGCGCATCATCTCCGCCTGATGAGGCGTGAGAATTTTTCCGTATTGCGAAAGAAGTTCGCTTACCGTAAGTTTTTCGTCGATATCAATCATAAAAACAACTGTAAAGGCATTTACCTTTACAGTCATTATAACAAATTGAAAAATATTGTCAAATATATTTTATATATTATTTTGTATTATTCGAAAATAGCGTCCACGAATTCCTCGGGATTGAACGGCAACAGGTCGTCAATCTGTTCGCCCACGCCGACGAATACGACGGGGATTTCCTGTTCCGCCGAAATCGCCATCACGACGCCGCCCTTTGCCGTTCCGTCGAGTTTCGTAAGAATTATTCCGTCGATATCCACGGCTTCGGCAAAAATTTCAACCTGAGCGAGCGCGTTCTGACCGGTCGTCGCGTCAAGCACGATATAACTTCTGTAATCGGCTTCGGGCAGTTCCCTGATAATCACTTTATGGATTTTGCGAAGTTCGTCCATCAGGTTTTTCTTATTGTGAAGTCTTCCTGCGGTGTCGACGATAATAACGTCGTCGCGGCGTGCCTTTGCCGAAGAAATGGCGTCGAAAACCACGCTTGCGGGGTCGCTGCCTTCCTGATGTTTGATAATCCTGACTCCCGCGCGCTCCGCCCATACTTCAAGTTGGTCGGACGCCGCGGCGCGAAACGTATCGGCGGCGGCAACGACTACGCTTTTGCCCATCGACCTGAAATGGTTTGCAAGTTTACCCACCGCGGTCGTTTTTCCCACGCCGTTTACGCCGGCAAGCAGAATAACGAGCGGATAATCGTAATCGGGTATCTCGTAACTGATGCTGTCGACCATTATTCTTTTCAGAAGGTCCTTTGCCTTTTCGGGGTCGGTAATCTTATTTTTGTAAACTTCGTCTTTAAACTCGTCGAGTATCTGTTCGGTAGCGGTCACGCCCATATCGGCGGTGAGCATTGCCTCCTCGAGACTGTCGTAAAATTCGTCGTCGAGCGCGCGACCCGAAAACGCCGAAAAAAACTTTTTGCCGATATTGTCCTTTGTTTTTTTAAGTCCTTCTTTGAGTTTGCTGAAAAAACCCATATCAACCCTCCTTCGTCGCGTATTTCAAAGCCTCGGTAAGGTTTACCGACAACAAAGTCGATACGCCGCTTTCTTCCATTGATACGCCGAAAATGTTATCGGAAATTTCCATTGTCGGCTTGCGGTGCGAAATGATGATGAATTGCGTGCGCTCCGAAAAATGTTTGAGATATTGCGCAAGCAATCCCGCGTTGGCGTCGTCGAGAGCGGTGTCAATCTCGTCAAGCACGCAGAACGGCATGGGACGCATCTTGATAATCGCAAACAGAATGGCTATGGCAATAAGCGTCTGCTCTCCGCCCGAATACAACGAAATTTTCTGCATACGTTTGCCGGGAGGTTGCGCGTAAATTTCGATACCCGATTCCAGAGCGTTCCCGTCGGGGTCCTCGACGAGTTCGAGTTTTGCGCGGCCTCCGCCGAACAGCGCGCTGAAAGTAACCTTAAAGTTGTCGTTAATTTCGTTGAACGCGTCGGTGAAACGGGTTGTCATCTCGTTTGTGAGGTCGTCGATGATTTTCAGCAGGTCGGCTTTTCCCTTTTCGAGGTCCTCGCACTGCGCCGTTTCTTTTTCGTATCTTTCGGACACTTCCTTATATTCCTCTATCGCGTGCGGGTTAACGTCTCCGAGCGCGTTTATGGATTTTTTAAGGCGGCTTATATTCTGCTGTGCGTCCTTGATTTCGAATTCGGGATTTTTGAATTCGAGCGCCGACTGATAAGTCAGTTCGTATTCTTCCCATATATGCTCGTGAAGATACTTGATTTCGCTGTTGGTCTGCTCGAGTTTGTTTTCTTCCCTGAAGCGTCGTTCCCTCAAATCGTTTATGGTCTTGTTGAGAGTATCGCGTTTCCCGTCGATAACCGAGATTTCCTCGTTCGTCGTGGCTTTGACGTTTTTAAAGCTTTCGAGTTTTCCCTGAATATCCTCGATTTTTCTGCGGTCGGCTTCGCTTACGACTTTTCTGCGCCCGGCGTCTTCAATTTGTTTAAGACTGGCGCGGTTGGTCGTGAGAGAGGCGTTGACGTCAAGCAGAAGATTGCTTATGCTCTGACACTCTTTTTTCAGACGGTTAATATCGAGGTCTCCCTGGTCAATATCGGTTTTAAGACGGGTTACTTCGAGGCGCAAAGTTATCATTTTGTCCGAAAGTTCGGCCTGCAATTTTTTATTTTCGTCCGAAACCGATTTCGATTGTTCGGCAATCACGTCGGCGTTTTCGCGTTGCGCCTTGATATCGCTTTCCATTTTATCGGCAAGACGAAGTTTTTCCTCGGTATCCCTGACGATATCTTTAAGCGAGTTTATTTCTTCGGCCTGCGCCTTTATATCGCTTTCGTAAGCGGCGATACTTTCCGACGATTTATTTAATTTTTCTTCGGTAACGGAAAGTTGAATTTTCAAAGCCGATATCGCGCTTTCCGATTCTTTTATCGTTTTTTCGTTTTCGGCGATATCCCTTTCGGCTTCTGCGCACAATTTCATAATATTGTCAAAATCTCTGCGCGCTTTATCGAGATTTGCCTTAATTTCGGCAATTTCGCGGTCTTTTGCTAAAATATTTGCAACATCCGGTTTTCTACTGCCGCCCGTAATGGCGCCGTGTTGGGCAATAAAATCACCGTCGAGAGTTACTATCTTGAACATATAGCGGTAGGATTTCGATATGCCGATTGCGGTATCGAGATTGTTTACCACAAGCGTATTTCCCAGCATCCCGCGGATAACGCCCTCGAAACGGCTTTCGTATTCGATAAGGTCGGCGGCGAAACCTATTACGCCGTGTTCTTTCAGAACTTTCGACTGTTCGGCGTCGGGACGACGTCCTCTTATTACGTTTATCGGCTGAAAGGTTACCTGTCCGTAACCTCTGCGTTTTAAGAAATCGATAATGTACTTTGCGTCTTCCTCGTTGTTCGTAACTATGTTTCTTAATCCGTTGCCGAAAGCGACGTCCATTGCAACTTCCATACCTTCGGGAGTTCTGATAATTTCCGCAACAAGCCCCTGCGACCTCTTTTTCAGTTCGGGATTGACCTTCATATCTGCCATAAGAAGTTGTATGGCCCGCCCGAAACTGTCGTAACTTTCCTTTGCCTGCACGGCAAGCGTATGTTTGGTTTCGAGTGCGGTTATGCGGTTTGTAAATTTGTTTTTGTCCTCATAAAAACTGTTAAGCGTCTCTCTGTTGTCGTGAAGGGACGCGACGGCGTCGTTGAGTGTAATTTCAAGCGACGAAACGTTGTTTTTCGCAACCGTAACGTTTCCTTCGAGGACCGAACGGGCAACGTATTCCCTGTCGAGTTCGGCTTTTTTGTCCTTCAGCGTGCCTTCGAGAAATTCAAGGCGTTTCGCGCTCATATCGCGTTCCGCAATATATTTTCCGAGGTTTGCTTTGATGTTTCCGAGTTCCTCGGCGGTAAGCACGAGATTGCGTTGAGAAATCTCTCGCGCCCTCTCGTCGGAGTCGAGTTTTTCGGAAACCTCGTTGTATTTTGTCGTAACCGCGGCAAGTTCTTTTTCGAGTTTTTCGAGTTCGGACGACTTGACTTCTTTATCGGTTACCTTGTCCACAAGTTCTTTGGATTTTTCGTCGAGTTCGCTTTTCCTTGCGATTTCCTCGGCCTCGAGACGCTTGATTTCGTTATTGACCGACAAAGCGCGTTCGGTATAAAGTTTGCTTTCGCCCTCCGCCGTCGCAAGACTGACGTTAAGGCGAAGCAATTCCTCGTTCAACACCGATATTTCCTCGTCGATTTTGGCGACTTCGGCTTTGAATTCCTCGTATTTCGTCTCGTTTTCCTGATATTCCTGTTCGTATTTTACGGTATCGAGAATGATTTTCTGTAATTTTTCGGTAATCGCGTCGACAACCGATTTATTGTTTTCGTAACGATAAATGAAATAATTGATTTCGGCGTCCTTAAGTTCCGAATAAAGAGCGTTGTATTTTTCGGCGGCGCGGGCCTGTCTGGCAAGAGGCTCGAGACGTACTTCAATCTCGTGCAGAATATCCTTTACGCGCGCGATGCTTTCGTTTGCGCGGTCGAGCTTTCTTTCCGTTTCGGCTTTCTGCGCCTTGAAGTTTGCAATCCCCGCGGCCTCCTCGAATATACTGCGCCTGTCGACGGGTTTAGCCTGTATAATCTGCGCGACGCGTCCCTGTCCGACAATGCTGTAACCCTCGCGGCCGATACCCGTATCGTGCAAAAGCGAAACGACGTCTTTAAGTCTGCATTTCTGCTTGTTTATGTAATATTCGCCGACGCCGCTTCTGTCGATTTTTCGTCCCAGTACGACGTCGTCGCAATCAATGGGAAAAATCCTGTTACGGTTGTCGAAATACAGCGACACCTCGGCATAGGACAACGAACGACGAACTTCCGTACCGTTAAAGATAACGTCGGTCATCGACTGTCCTCGCATGGAAGTCGGACGCTGTTCGCCGAGAACCCATTTGATAGCGTCGGAAACGTTGGACTTTCCGCAACCGTTAGGTCCTACTATAACCGTTATGCCGTCCTGAAAAGTGATTTCGGTTTTGTCTGCAAAGGATTTGAACCCCTGCAATTCCATTTTTTGAAAATTCACAAAAAAACTCCTATATCTTGTGATACCAGTCTATTATATCACAAAATATAGGTTAAGAAAAGTAATTGAAACAGTTTTTTTAGTCTTAAGCGTTTTCCCTGGTTTTAATGATTTTTTTATACGCGGTTTTTGCCGCCATCTGCTGCGCCTCTTTTTTGCTTCCTCCGGTGCCGCGGCCCATTTCCTCGCCGTCGATAAACACCTTGAATTCGAACTTTTGTTTCTGCAGCATTATTTCGTCGTTCAGCGCGTCCTCGTATCTGACGGTCAGCGAGTGTTTTCCGGCAAACTCGTTCAGCATCGATTTATAATCATAAAAGTTATTGTTATTGCATTCGCTTTTCCTTATCACCGGTTCGAGCGCCCGCAATATGAATTTTCTGGCGTTGGTAAGACCGCCGTCGAGATAAATGCTTGCCACGACGGACTCGAACAAATCCGCCATAACCGAAGCGTTGTTGTTTATTCCCATTTTGGTTTCGGATACGCCCATAATCAGAAACTCGTTAAGCGCAAGACGTTTCACGGTTTCGGCAAGCGGTTTTTCGGATACGATTGCCGCGCGCATACGCGTAAGTTGCCCCTCGTCAAAGGAAGGATGTCTCTTCATCAGCGCTTCGGCAATAACGAAATCCAGAATACTGTCGCCCAGAAATTCAAGATTTTGATAGGATTTTTTCGTACCTTTTCTGACACCGCTGTTATGTGTGAACGCCCGTACGAGCAAATCCCTGTTTTTATACTTATAACCTATAATGTTTTCAGCTTGCGAAAAGTCGTCAGTCATCGCTTTTAACCTCGTACACGGCAAGAGCCGTGCGGATTGCGCTTACAACGTCGCGCTCTGCAAGAGTGCTTGCCTGTAAAATACCTACCGTAACGGAACGCGCCTTGGAACTTCCGTGAATTTTAATCACAACCTTGTTTGTACCCAGAAATACCGCGCCGCCTTTTTCGTTGACATCCATGGCGTGTTTTAACTTTTTCAAAGCGGGTTTAAGCAACAATGCGCCTAATTTTGCCCTAAAACCGCCTTCGGAGACGTTCTTTTTGAGCATATCGAAAATCGTAAGTCCTGCGCCTTCGAGACTCTTTAACGCAATATTTCCGTTGAAACCGTCCGCAACAACGACGTCGTATTTACCGGACAAAATATCGCGCGCTTCCATATTGCCCACAAAATTCAGCGTGCTTTCTTTCAGCAACGCAAAGGCTTCGCGATTAAGTTCGCTGCCCTTTTTGTCCTCGGTGCCGTTTGAAAGAAGAGCGACTTTTACGTCGTTTTTACCCGTAGTTATTCTTGCATACGCGTCGGCCATAAGCGCAAAATGCAAAAGATTTACGGGTTTGCAGTCGACGTTTGCGCCGCAATCGCACAGGACAACGTTTTCATTGCCGTTTGACGTGGGCAACAAAGCGGCCATTGCGGGTCGGCTTATTCCTTTAATGCGTCCTAATTTCATAAACGCGCCCGTGAGAATCGCGCCTGTCGAGCCCGCCGATACGAAACCGCCGACGTCGTCGCGCTCTTTAAGCGCGTCGAAAGCTTTTACCATACTGCTTTCCGTCTTTTTGCGAATTGCGTCGGTAGGGCTGTCGTCGTTAGTAATCATTTCTTTTGCGTCGATAATTTCGACGCGGTCGCTATGACGAGTAACCAGTTTTTCGAGTACGTCGGAATTTCCGGTAAGAATAAGCGACAGATTTTTTTCGGCGTCAAGTGCGTCAAGAGCGCCTTTTACTATTTCTTCGGGGGCGTTATCGCCGCCGTAACAATCAACGACTATCTTTTTCATATATTCCTTTAAAACTTTGATAAATTAAGTATAACATACACTAAACCGCCCTGCAAGCGAATTTGAAAACAAAAGAAAGTTTGAAATAACCCGCGAAAAAACTTTAATAACTTTGTTTCGCGAAAAATACATTTTTTTATAAAATAATAAGAATTTTTGCAAAAAAAATAAAATAAAACCCGACAAAATGTCGGGTTTTGCGTATTTGAAAATATACGGTTATATTATGCTTTTAAAGCCGTCTGAGCCTTTTCGCAAAGCGCAGAGAAAGCCGTTGCGTCATTCACTGCGATATCGGCAAGCACCTTACGGTTAAGATCGATACCCGCAACTTTGAGACCGTGAATAAGCGTACTGTAGGACATACCGTTCGTACGTGCCGCGGCGTTGATTCGGGCAATCCAAAGTTTGCGGAAATCGCGTTTTTTGGCTTTGCGGCCGACGTAACTGTAATTCTGCGATTTCATTACGGCCTGACGGGCAACTCTGTAGAGTTTGGATTTGCTGCCCCAGTAACCTTTAGCCTGCTTTAAAATTTTTCTGCGTTTTTTAACGGCGTTTACGCCTCTTTTAATTCTCATTATCTATACCTCCGACTCAGTACGGCAATTGACGTTTGATATTGTTGGCAACTTGTCCTTCGAGATAGTAGCCTTTTCTGAGATTGCGTTTTCTCTTTGTGCTTTTTTTGGTTAAGATGTGCCTTCTGCCCATTTTACTGCTTTTTACTTTACCGGATTTGGTAACCGTAAAACGCTTGGCGACAGTGGTTCTTGTTTTTTGTTTTGGCATTATTCTGTCCTCCAATGATTATATAAAGTTATTACTTTTTGTTTGTAACGGGACTTATTGTGGTTGAGATGATACGTCCCTCGAGTTTGGCGGGTTTATCCACCTTATAGCTTCCTTCGGGAAGCATGGCGAGAAAATCGTTAACAACAGCAAAAGCGAGGTCGGCGTGTTGCATCTGACGTCCTTTAAGCCTTAACGCAATTTTGATTTTATTGCCCTTGGACAAAAATTTTGCCGACTGATTTGCTTTGGTTTTCATATCGCCGACGTCGATTGTCGCGGACAACTGCACTTCTTTGAGTTCGACAACGCTCTGTTTTTTACTGTCTTCCTTTTCTCTTTTTTTCTGGTCGAAAAGATATTTTCCGTAATCGATAATCTTGCACACGGGGGGAACTGCCGTCGGAGAAATCTTTACAAGGTCAAGCCCCTGATCGGCCGCGATTTCAAGCGCTTTTCTGCTGGGCATAATGCCGAGCATATCGCCGTTCGGACCGATAACCCTTACTTCGGGGTCGCGGATTTGCTCGTTGATTTGCGTGGTTTTATCGGGTTTTATAAAATTATCCTCCTTGCGCGGTGCGCATTGAAATGCGAAAAATAAGGTAGTCACGCAAGCGCGAAACTACCTTATACCAAAGAATTGACTTTTAGCGTAAGAACCGGTGAGCGCGATTGCCTGCGGTGAGAATAGTTTCTACTTGCGGACTAATAATATCAATATTATATTTTATTGTCAAGCGATTCAGAACTTATTTGTCTAAAATTTCAAGCAATTTAAGGTCGATTTTGGTCTTATCGCCCTCTTTCATTACTTTTATAACTTCAGCTTTGACTCTGTCGCCGATATTCACGACGTCCTCGACCTTCTCGACGCGTTTGTCGGAAAGTTTGGAAATGTGAATCATACCGTCCTTGCCCGGAGCGATATTGACAAATGCGCCGAATTGCAGAATTCTGACGACGGGACCTTCGAAAACGTCGCCGACTTCGGGGTCTTTCGCGATAGCGAGAACGATGGACTTTGCGCGTTCGGCGCGTTCGATTTCCTCGCAGGCGATAAATACCATACCGTCGTCGCTGATATCGATTTTAACGCCTGTTTCTTCGATAATCTTGTTGATGACTTTTCCGCCGCTGCCGATGACGTCTTTAATCTTATCGGGGTCGATGTTGAATCTGATGATTTTAGGCGCGTATTTGGAAAGTTCCTTTCTCGGCTCGGAAATGCATTCCGCCATTTTTCCGAGAATGAACAATCTGCCCTGACGGGCCTGTTCCAAAGCGGTGCGAAGAATTTCTTCGTTGATGCCCTTGATTTTAATATCCATCTGAATGGCGGTGATGCCTTCGGACGTACCCGCAACTTTGAAGTCCATATCTCCGAGGAAATCTTCGAGACCCTGTATATCGCTCATAATGGCAACTCTGCCCGTCTCGTCGTCCTTGATAAGACCCATTGCGATGCCCGCTACGGGAGCCTTGATGGGAACGCCGGCGTCTTCGAGAGCCATCGTGCTGCCGCATACGCTCGCCATTGAAGTGGAGCCGTTACTACTTAAAATATCGGATACCGTGCGGATTGCGTAAGGGAATTCCGTTTCGCTGGGAAGCACGGGTTCGAGAGCGCGTTCTGCAAGCGCTCCGTGTCCGATTTCGCGACGACCGGGAGATTTTGCGGGTTTTGCCTCGCCCGTCGAATAAGGAGGCATATTGTAATGATGCATATATCTCTTATAATTGTCGTCGTCAAGTCCTTCGAGTTTCTGCACTTCGGAAATCGTGCCGAGCGTGCAGGTCGTCAGAGCCTGAGTCTGCCCGCGGGTGAACACCGCGCTGCCGTGAACTCTCGGCAAAATACCGTGTTCGCACCAGATGGGACGAATCTCGGTAAGTGTACGACCGTCGGGACGAATTCCCTTGTCAAGAATTTTCGCGCGGACTTTGACTTTTTTGAGCGCATACAGCGCGTCGCCTACCGAACTTAAATCGTCGGGGAATATATCCGCAAAATGCTCGATTGCCTCTTTGTTGAGTTCCTCGTCGCGTTTCTCGCGTTCGGTACGGTCGAAAGTATCGAGTACGTAATCCATTTTCTCGTCGGCCCACTCGAATACCGCGGCCTTAACCTCGTCGCTGGGCAGGTACAGTTTGACTTCCTGCTTGGGTTTGCCGCACGCTTCCTGAATACCTTCTATCCAGGTAATGATTTTCTTGATTTCCTCGTGGCCGAAAAGTATGGCGTCAAGCATTTCTTTTTCGGAAATTACGTTTGCGCCCGCTTCAACCATCATAATGGCGTCTTTTGTGCCTGCGAGGCTTAAATGAAGTTTGCTTCTCTCGCGCTCGGCGGGAGTGGGATTGATGATATATTTTCCGTCGACGTAACCGACAACGACAGACGCGGTGGGACCCGCGAAAGGAATGTCGGAAATGCTTAACGCTATGCTGCTGCCGAGCATACCGAAAACTTCGGGCGGAATTTCCTTGTCGACCGACAAAGCCGTCGCAACTACCGCAACGTCGTTAAGACATCCCTTGGGGAACAAAGGACGTATGGGACGGTCGATAAGACGGGACGTAAGAATCGCCTTGTCCGAAGGTCTGCCTTCGCGTTTTTTGAATCCGCCGGGGATTTTGCCTACGGCAAACATTTTTTCCTCGAAGTCTACGCCCAGAGGGAAAAAGTCGATGCCGTCGCGGGGTGTTTTTGCCATTGTTACGTTGGTAAGGACAACGGTTTCGCCGCATCTGATGAGACAACTTCCGTTCGCCTGTCCGCAGTAAGCGCCGATTTCAACGGATACTTCGCGTCCGCCGATTTCGGTTTTAAAAATTTTTCTTTCCATTTACTCCTCCTGACTTCCGCAATTCCCGCAAGAAGCCTATATAATTTTACTGAAAATTATTTACTTTTTCAAAAAAAACGGGGCGGAAAAACACGCCCCGGAAAAAATTTACTTTCTGAGTTCCAGCTTCTTTACGATTGCACGGTATCTTTCGATATCCTTACTCTTCAGGTAGTTGAGCATATTGCGGCGTTGGCCGACCATCATTAAAAGACCTTTACGGCTGTGATGGTCTTTCTGATGAGTGGCAAGGTGAGCCGTAAGTTCGTTGATGCGGTAAGTAAGCAGCGCAATCTGTACTTCGGGCGAACCGGTGTCGCCTTCCGATCTTGCATTGTCAGCAATAATTTTTTGTTTGGTTTCCTTATCCATTGTTTTACCTCCTTCGGTGGATAAATAATTCGCCCTGAGCAAAGTATGTCTTCGGAGATTCAGATAAACCTTGCCGAGGGTACGCATTGAATAATAACATAAATAAAAAATTATGTAAACCGAAATTTACCTTTTTTTCCAAAAATTTTCATGCCGTTCGCGCATACCGTCCGCGCGTTCGATATAGCCTTTCACGTCCTTGACGTCCGCAAGTCTTTCGATACGGTTTTCCCCTTTGAAAAGCCGTTTGGAAATGGCTCCTGCGCCCGCCGCGAGAATATTGCAGTTTTCCTCCATAATATCGACGTTATAAAGACATTCTTTCCGGGGTACGGAATAACCGCTGTTTTCGAGATTGCCCGTATTGTATTTCTGACGGTACATATAGTACGGCTCGTATCCGGCGTTTTCGAGCGTTGCCACCGAATAATCTATCATTTTCTGTGCGTCGCGGTAGTTTGTCGCTTCGTAATTGCTTTCGGTCAGGACGCTTCCTCTTTTCAGGCTTAAATTATGTACGGTAATATTATCGGGGGCAAGCGAAAGTGTTTTATCGAGAGAAAAAACAAAATCTTCGTAAGTTTCACCGGGCAAAGCCGAAATCAAATCCATATTGACCGACATAGGATAATTTCTCGCAAGGTCGTAAGCCCTCAGAGTATCTTCCACTGTATGCGCCCTTCCGAGAATTTTTAGGGTTTTATCGTGAAATGTCTGCGGATTTATCGAGATTCTCGTAACGCCGACGGTTTTCAGCATATCGAGCATTTCGACGGAAATCGTATCGGGTCTTCCGGCCTCGACGGTAAATTCTCTTGCGTTGAAATCACACGCCAGAATAATATCTTCAAGCATTTTTACGGGCAACGATGTAGGTGTTCCTCCTCCGAAATAAACCGCTCTTACCTTAAAATTATTCTCGTAAACGACGTTTTTTATAATACTTATCTCGTTTTTCAACGTTTCAACGTATTTTTCGAGATATTTTGCAAGTTGTTTCATACCGACCGCAACGAAACTGCAATATGCGCATCTCGTGGGACAAAACGGAATATTTACAAAAACGTCGACTTCGTTTTCCCCTATGTTCAGCAAATCTTTCTGATTATTCACGATACGTCTGACGTGTTCGGTTTTTTCGGGAGTAACGTCAAAAACGTTAATAAACTCTTCATAGGCGTCAACGCCCTCTTTCATGAGTTCGGCGTACAGTTTCGTCGGACGCACCCCCGTTAAACTGCCGTACGGCAAATGCTCGCCGCTGTATTTTTTAAGAGCCGTATATATTGCGTTTTTTCCGAATCTTCTGGCATATTTTTTATTTTCGAGCGTATCTTCCGGCAATTTGTATGAAAGAGCGGTTCGGTATCCCGCAACGGAAACGGAAATTTCCATGCTGTCGGCGTAAATCTTGTCTTCATAGAAAAACTCATCGGCGTTTTCGGCGATTTCATCATAGCGAAAATCGACGTACGGCTCGAACGCGCGCACCATTTCCATAAGTTCGTTTTTATTTTTTGAATTGACAAATACACAAAGTTTTTTCATTTATTCGCTTAAAAAAATGGGATTATTCCGTTTTTCATACAAGAAAGACGTAATATCGCCGTGCCCGGTATATACCATATAATCCCTGTCGATTTCAAAAAGTTTTTTAAAACTTTTAAGCAGTTTGTCAAAATCGCCGCCGTATAAATCCGTCCTTCCGTAACTCAATCTGAACATCGTATCGCCCGAAAACATAGCGTTCGCCTCGTCGATAAGATACGTTATTCCTCCCGGAGTATGTCCGGGGGTCGATATCGCTCTGATTTCCATGCCCGCAACGTTGAAAACATCTCCGTCCGAAAGCAATACGTCCGCCTCGGTATAAGGAAAATCGTATATTCCCATCGCTAACGCAAGATTGCTTTTTGACGACAGCATTTTCGCGTCTTTTGCGCCTATATATGCTTTGACGCCTTTTTCGCGGTAATATTTTACAAGCCCGGTATGGTCGAAATGTCCGTGCGTAATAAGAAGTCCGCAAAGCGTCAGATTATTTTTTGAAATATAATCGTCAAGCACACCGCTGTCTCCGGTCGGGTCGACAATGAGACAGTCGGCGCCTTTCGATACGATATAAGTATTGGTTTCGAGAACGCCCTCTATAAATCTTCTGATGATTACTTCACTCATTTTCTTTTTCAACCGTAAGCGTTACCGGCCCGTCAAGCGTGCACGATATACGCATATCCGCGCCGAATTCACCCGTAACGAGTTCGGGAAAATACTTTCTGAACGCGTTTACCGTTTCGTCGTACAAAGGTTTGCTGACTGCGGGCTTTGCGGCACGGTCGAACGAGGGTCTGCGCCCGTGCGCGGTATCGCCGTAGAGCGTAAAGTTGCTTACGACCATAACGTTCCCTTCCGTATCGATAAGATTTTTATTCATCTTACCGTTTTCGTCCTCGAAAATTCTTAACGAGGCAATTTTATCGACGCAGTAAGAAACGGTATTTAAGTCGTCGCCTTCGGTAAATCCGCACAGAACGACTATTCCTTTGCCGATTTTCCCCGAAAAACTTCCGTTTATCGTAATTTCCGCGCCGCTGACGCGCTGAACAATGCATTTCATATTATCTGTGGACGTCGATGATTGCGGGCAACGTTTTAAGTTTTCTTATAACTTCGTCGACCTCGTTCGTACTTTTAACTTCTATGGTAACGGTAATTTCCGCTGTGCCGTTATCCGCGTCCGAACGAGCGTTTGCGCCCGTAATCTGAATTTTCATATTTGATATGACAGTGGTGATAGCGGCAAGTATACCGCCTTTGTTTTCGCAGTAAATTTTAATGGTTGCCTGAAAGTTTTCGCTTATGACGTCGTCCCATTTCGCCTCGATAAGTCGCTCGGGCTCCATATTCTTTACGTTGGGACAATCGACGCAATGCACCGAAACGCCGCGTCCTCGCGATACATATCCCACAATTTTATCGCCGGGAACGGGATTGCAACAATGCGACAGCCTGACAAGAAAATCGTCGTAACCCCTTATCAGTACGCCGTTACCCGACGAACGTTTTCCTTTCGAAGACGTAGTCTTGATTTCCGCAACGGGATTTTTGGCAAGCAAGTCCCTCTTGAAATAGTCGATAAGTTTTACGATTATCTGATTTGTGGTAAAGCCGCCGTAACCGACCGCCGAGTACAAATCCTCGACAGACGTCAGCGAATATCTGTTCATAACGTAGTCGAGTCCCGTCGTATTCATCAGTTCGGAAAGGTTGTATCCGCGTCTCTTCGCTTCTTTTTCGAGCATATCCTTTCCGCGCCTGATGTTTTCTTCTTTCATTTCTTTTTTGAAATACTGACGGATTTTCGTGCGCGCGGAAGCCGTTTTTACGAATTTAATCCAGTCTCTGCTGGGACCTTTGCCCGAATTCGTCGTCAGAATCTCAACGATATCGCCCGTTTTGAGAACGGTATTCAACGGCACGATTTTGTTATTGACCTTCGCGCCTATGCACTTATTTCCCACTTCGCTGTGAATAGCATAGGCAAAATCTATGGGAGTGCTTCCGTCGGGAAGGTTTAAAACCTTTCCTTTCGGCGTAAATACGTACACTTCGTCGGTAAACACGTTGCCCTCGAGATTGTTCAGGAATTCGTGACTGTCGGACATTTCGCGCTGAGTATCCATAACCTCTCTGAGCCAGTTAATCTGGTCGTCGATTTTGGTAACTCCCGTTTTACCTTCCTTGTATTTCCAGTGCGCGGCAATTCCGTATTCGGCTATTCTGTGCATTTCGTACGTTCTTATCTGAATTTCGAAAGTCTCCTTGAATTTGGTAATAACCGTAGTATGCAACGATTGATAACCGTTGGGTTTAGGCATTGCAATGTAATCCTTGAATCTGCCCGGAAGAGGCATCCACATAGTATGAATCGCACCAAGAACGGTGTAGCAATCCTGAACCTCGTTAACAATGACCCGCACCGCCGATATATCGTAAATCTGGTCGATTGTTTTGCCTTGTTTCAGCATCTTTTTATATATGCCGTACAGGTGTTTCTGCCTGCCGTTTACTTCGCCCTCAATGCCGAGTTCGTTGAGTTTGGCTTTAAGTTCCTCGCATATTTTCTCGATAAACTGCTGACGCTCTTTTGACTTGGTTTTGATATATTCGACAAGCGTATAGTAATCGTCGGGATACAGATAACGCATCGAAAGGTCCTCGAGTTCGCACTTTATGAAACTGAGACCGAGTCGTCCTGCAAGGGGCGCGTAAATCTTTAACGTCTGATTTGCGATTTTAATCTGTTTTTCGGGTTTAAGGGCGTCGAGCGTCCTCATATTATGCAATCTGTCGGCAAGTTTTATTATTATTACGCGGTAATCTTTTGCCATTGCGAAAAACATTTTGCGAAGATTTTCCGCCTGCTCGTCTTCCGACGATACGAATTTGATTTTATCGAGTTTCGTAACGCCCTCGACGAGTTCGAGAACTTCGTGCCCGAATTTCTGCTCAAGCTCGTCCGACGTAACGGACGTATCCTCAAGCACGTCGTGCAGAAACGCGGCGACCAAAGTGGAAACGTCGTCGAAACCGAGGTCGACGAGAATGTTCACGACGGCGCACGGATGAATGAAATACGGTTCTCCCGTCTGCCGTTTCTGATCTTTGTGGGCGTCTTTCGAAAAGTCGTACGCCGCTTTCAGTTCGGCAAATTCCTCGTCTGAAAAGTTCTTTTTAAGTTTAGTAAGCAATTCGTCCATAGTACAATTTTTATATAAAAAATTTAAATATTTTCAATTAAATTATGTATTTTCGATAATTTTAAATCTTTTTTGACGGTATTATCAAAAACGAATCCTCCGCCCGCACGCTCTTTGATTATACCCAGTTCCTTCGAAATAAAGAATGTCGAAAGCACCTTAAACGGACTTATTCTGCCGTCCGTACTTAAAAGCTTCAATATAAGTCCGTCGTAGTTCTGCGCGCCCATAACCTGCGTTCTGAAAAGATATTTGTATATCTCGCGGTATTCGTCGTCCGATTTACATCTGTACGAACGGATTTTTTCAGCCGACGAACGCTCGCCCGCAACGAAAATTCTTGCACGCGATTCCTTCCTGATACGCGCGTACGTACCTTCCGTATACGGTTCGTCGAGAAAATAAACGCGGTTAAAGTATTTAAATCCGAAATCGTTTTCGGGCGCAAGTACCGCGGTATTATAAGGATTAAGCGAATAGGCGTTGTTTATCGCTCTGATAACGAACATATTCCGTTTATCGCACCGGGCAAGAAAATTATCGTAAGTTTTCTTATCGTAAGCAACGTACAGATTCCCGAAAATACCGTCGGGCAAAGGTATTTCCGTCGCGTCGATACGTTCGACGTCGGTTTTTTCGGTACAGAATACGTCTTCGACGTTCAGACTTTCAAAAGCGAGCAATTCATCGGGATAATTTCCCGTTGATTCGACGAAACTGTTTTTTATCAATGCCTGCGTATATCTGTGCGAACGGAAACTCTTGTTTTCGAGCCCGACGACGTAACCGTTGCGACTGAGATATTCGCGCGAGCGTTTTGCGGAATTGAACGCAACGAATTCAAAATCGCCTTCGACAGCCTTTAAATGAGGGGTATTTCCGATTTGTCTGAAGCATAAATTTCTTTCACACAGAAATACGGGTTCGGGATTTCTGAAACCGCACGGTTCCAGAAGTCTGAGCTCGTCAACGGATTCAAAATCCTTAAAAACGTCGGCGTCGAGGTCGTAAACGATTTCGGGCATAAACGCTTCCCTGTCGAAATTGCTTTTAAGGTAATCGTTTAAAGCGTAAACGAAGTCGTCAAACCCTTCCTTTGTAACAGACACTCCCGCCGCGGCGGAATGACCGCCGTAAGCGTACAGACAATCTTTTACAGCCGAAAGACATTCGAAAATATTGATTTTTGCGTTGCTTCTTGCCGAGCCTTTATATAATCCGTCCGACTCGGTAAAAAGAATTACGGGGCGATTGAAGGTTTCCGCAAGTTTTGACGCCGCAATACCCAAAACGCCGATGTTCCAACTGTCGTCCTTCATTATTATGGCAAGATTGTTTTCGAGGTCGAAATCGGACAATTTTTTCATAATGTCGTTTACGACGCTTTCGCACAATATCTGCCTTTCTTTGTTTACCTCGTCAAGTTTGTCGAGAATACCGTTAATAACTTTTTCGTCGGACGAGGTAAACAGTTCGACGACTGGCGTTGCGTCGGACAGTCTGCCCAACGCGTTTATACGAGGCGCGATTCTGAACATAACGTCCGTAGACGTTATCTCGTTTTTGTTAAGTCTTTTCGCCATTTCGTTGGCAAAAGGTACGGTTTTTCCGTTCATCATATCGAGACCGGCTTTTGCGATAATCCTGTTTTCTCCGACAAGCGGCACGATATCGGCGATTGTACCTATTGCGGCAACGGCGGCGTAAGACATTGCCTCTTCTCTTCCCGACAAAGCCTCGATTAACTTGAAAACAACACCCGCGCCGCAATAATCGGAAAACGATTTTCTGTCAATTTTAGGATTTAAAACGATTGTATCCGGGATAAGGTCGGGTATGGGTTCGTGATGGTCGGTAATAACCACGTCTATTCCCATCGCCCGGATAATTTCGGTTTCTTTTTTCGACGTTACACCGCAGTCGGCAGTAATAACAAGGTCGATGTTTTCTTTTTTCACGAAATCCGAAACGACTATATCGTGCAATCCGTAACCGTCGGAATGGCGATTTGGCACGTAATAGGAAACGTGCGTTATTTTTTTTGCAAGATACGAATACAGCATTGCAACGGCAGTAAGACCGTCGCAGTCATAGTCTCCGTAAACCAGAACTCTTTCATCGTTTCCGACGGCTTGCGTTATTCTGTCCGCCGCTTCCCTCATCCCGCACAGCGAATACGGGTCGATAAGGTCGTCGGGCGACGGATTGATAAACTTTGCGACTTTTTCGGGGGTGTCGATACCTCTTTCGGACAACAGCACGGCAAGGGGACGTCTTATACCGCATTCCCTTGCAAGCGCCTCCGCCGCGTGTTCGTCGTATTCGTTTCTTAAAACACTTTTTACCGTCATTTCAATAAAAAAGTATAAAAAAACCCTCTTATCGAGGGTTTTTTAACATTATTTCTGTATTTTTGCCTGTTGTTTATACTTCGCGTATTTCTTGGCGCGCGTTCTGATTAAACCGTTCTGCATCGAAGCCCATATAGGAGCAACGAGGAACGTCGACGAATAGAAGCCGGCAACCAGACCGAAGAGAATAGGCAACGTGAAGTAACGCATCGTCACCACGCCGAGAGCGGTAAGCATAATTACCATTATCATCGTCGTAATCGTCGTAAACAACGTACGGTTCAGAGTCTTAGCAACGGCTTCGTCGGCGACGAAATTGTAATCGACAGACTTCTTGTCAAAGCCTTTCTTAACCTCTCGTATGCGGTCGAACACGACGATGGTATTGTTTATCGAATAGGCCACGATTGTGATTACCGCGGCGATAAAGCTGCTGTTAACGGGTATGCGACAAATTACCGTAAGACATACCATAATCAAAACGTCGTGAATAAGACCGATAATCGCCGAAACGCCGCTGAGCCACTCGAATCTTATGATGATATAAACGAGAATGAGCAAAAGCGCGATTCCTACCGAAAGGAAAGTCTTTTTAATAAGGTCCTGACTTGCCGTTTTGCTGCGGTTGGTGTAATCGACCTTTACGCCGAATCTGCCTTCGAGGTCCAGTTTTACGGCGTCGTTGAGGTCCTTCATTTCCTCGGCGTTGTCAAGAGTATTCTTGTACTGCGCACGGATGCCGTTTTGTCCGCCGGTCGTTACGCCCTGCAAGTAGTCGATATTTGTAATGCCGTGATTGCGAAGCACTTCGCGGACGATTTTTTCGTTTTCCGCATTATCCGCAACCATAACCGTCATTTCGGTACCGCCGGTAAAGTCGATACCGAGACCGAAGCCCGTTGCCGCGTCGTGTTTGGCGCCGATTACCGAAAATACGATAACGAACGTAAGAATTATAACAACGGGAAGAATAAACAGGAAATGAAGCTTTCCGGAAATTTTAAGGTCAAGGAGTTTTTGTTGTAATTTATTCATAATTATTCGGCCTCCTTGTTTCTTTTAAGCATATAGAATTTGGGATTGTTCATATTGTCGAAAGCACCGAGAAGGCTTATGTTCATTCTCGTGATGAAGAGAGCCGTAAACATCGATACGATAATCGAAATAAACAAAGTCACCGCAAATCCGACGATTGACGTACTGCCGAAAATCCACATAACGATTGCGCCGATAAGGGTGGTTACGTTACTGTCGATAACGGCGACCGCCGCTTTTCTGAAACCGCGCGAGATGGGACCGCCCTGGCTCGTAATCTTGCCGTCGCTGCCGCGCTGAGGTTTAAGGAAGAGGTCGTCGGTGCCGAGAAGACCCGAGCGGTATTCGTCTTTGATACGTTCGAATATGAGGATGTTTGCGTCAACCGCCATACCTATACCGATGATGATACCGGCAATACCGGGCAACGTAAGCTGTACCCAGGGGAGTATCGCGCAGAGGAAAAGCACGAGTTCGGTATAAGCGATAAGCGCAAGGTCCGCCATAAGACCGAACATACCGTAAAACGCAACCATAAATATCATAACGAGAAGAAGTCCCACAAGACCTGCGATGAGGCTGGAACGGATTGCCGTCGTGCCCAGCGTCGGGCTGAGAATGTTGGTTTCGCGCACCGTCATATCTACGCCGAACGTACCTGCCTGCAAACGGGTTGCCATATCGTAGGCTTCTTCGTAAGTATAACCTCCCGAAGTGCTGCCGCCCTGTTTGATTACGGCTTGTCCGTTGGAAATTTCCGAACTTACGGAAACGCTCATAAGTTTTTCGCCGTTGATATAAATATCGAGTTTACCGCCGACGTTATCCTTGGTTGCGGTTGCAAAAGCCGTCGTGCCTTCTTTGTTGAACTGCAAAGAAATGACGTAAGTGCCGTTATTCTTTTCGGTATCGGCGGCTACTCCGACCTGCGACAGATGTTTGCTGCCGACGATATAGACGGTGTCGGCGTCGTCGCCCTTCGTTATTTTAAGGGAAGCGGGACGTCCGATAAGGTCAAAGACGCGTTCGGGGTCGTCGACGTCGGGAATTTCAACGGTGATGGTGGGGTTTGCGCCGGTAGCGTTGTAGGTTACCACCGATTCGGTGTAGCCTTTTGACGTAAGCAAGTCTTCCATACTCGATTTGACGCCGTCAAGACGCACGCGCATTTCGTCGGCGGTAAGGTCTTCCCCTTCGGGAGCCTTTACGTCGAATACCGCGGATACGCCGCCGGCAAGGTCAAGTCCCAGCTTTATAGAACGTGCATATCCCGTGTAGTCGTAAACCGAGTTGCCTATCTGAAACGTGGGTATGAAAGCGAATACCGCACCCAGTATCAGAAGCACGCTGATAAACGTAAAAATCACAATCGATTTTTTCTTATTCAAAGGTCGTGGCCTCCTAATATAGTAAAGTTACTGAAATATTATATAATTTATTTTTCGTGTAGTCAAACAAAATAGGAAAGTATTAAACGATTATCGGCCATATTTAACCGCATAAAAAAGAAATCGGGGCAAAAACCCCGATTGCGTAACGCTTATTCAGTCATTCCCGCCATGTTCGATACAGTATATCGCAAGACTGTCTTCAAGACGACGTCTCATCATTTTACAACTCAGCCCGTACGGTTTTTTAAGGTCTTTGTTGAAGTTATAACTGTTTGCCGCACAACCGCCGCTGCAATAATATTTTGCGGGACACTTATTGCATTCTTCCTTGGAATATACGTTTATACCCGCGAAAGTTTTTTGTATATTTCTGTCGAAAGTTCCCGACAAAACGTTTCCCATATAATACTTTCCGTCGCCTCCCGCAAACTGATGGCAGGGATATATATCGCCCGTCGGAGTTACGGCAACGTATTCCTTTCCCGCGCCGCAACCCGTAAGTCGCTTCGCTACGCACGGACCGTTTTTAAGGTCAATCATAAAGTGGAAAAAGTTAAACCACTTTTCGCCCTTTCTGCGCTTTATATATTCCTCGGAAAGTTTGTCGTACTCCTCGTAAACCTTCTCAAGGTCGCTTTCGTGTATCGCGAGCGGACTCTCGTCGGGAAGTACGACGGGTTCAAGCGATATCTGGTCGAAACCTTCGTCGTTGAGCGTCAGTGCGTCAACCGAAAAATCGAGGTTGTTCCGTGTAAAAGTGCCTCGTATATAGTAGCGCTTGTCGCCGCGGACGGCGCGGAATTTTTTCGCGTTTTTAAGCGCTACGTCGTAACTGCCTTTTCCGTTCGGCGAAACGCGCAGTTTATCGTGCACTTCCTTGCGACCGTCGATACTGATAACGACGTTGTCCATTTCGGCGTTAAGATATTCGATAGCGGCGTCGTTTAAAAGCACGCCGTTCGTCGTAAGCGTAAATTTAATGTCTTTTCCTATGGATTTCGCCTTTTCCTTTCCGTATGCGACAATCTTTTTGACGTTATCGAAGTTCATCAGCGGTTCGCCGCCGAAAAAGTCGACTTCGAGGTTATGGCGATTTCCCGAGTTCTCAAACAGAAAATCGAGCGCGGCCTTTCCTACTTCGAACGACATATAGTCGCGAGGAGTATTGTACGTTCCGTCTTTTGCAAAACAATAGCTGCAACGCAGATTGCAATCGTGGCATATGTGAAGGCACATCGCCTTTATTTCGCCGCTAAAAGGCAAATCGACGCGCGTTTCGGGAGTATTCAGCAGCCCTTCGCTTTCGAGTTTAAAAAGTTCTTCTTCTATTTCGCGCTTTTCGACGTCCGAAACCGCGTCAAACTTTTGTCTTTCCTCGTCGGTAAGTTCCCCGAATTTGTTTTTGCACACTAAAAAAGCAGCCTCGTCCACGTTATGCAGACTGCCGCTTTCTACGTCCCACGCGAAAAACAAAGGCTTTCCCTCGTGGGTATAAGTAAAACAATGTACCATTATTTACTCTCTTTTTTGGTGTTTACTCTTTCTTCGCGCCGTGCGCAGCTCTGATTGCCTACCGTGCAACTTGTTTTGCAGGCGGATTGACAACTGCTGTTGCACTCTCCGCAACCGATTTTGCCTTCTTTATGCAAGCAGGATTTAACAACCGTATTTACGTGTTTCATAAAAGCCTCCGATAATTCAAAACTGAAATTATTATACACTATTAGAAATTATAAAGCAACTAAATTAACGCGACAGTTACTTTTTATCGAGTTCGTATCCTTTTTTTTCGCTTCTTCCGTACTGACGGTCAAAGTTTTCCTTGTTCTTTTTCATATAGCGTTCGTAAAGTTCTTTTGCGTCCATTCCGCTATGTATGCACGCCGCCGTAAAGAAATGAAGGATATCGACCAGTTCGTCCTTGACGTTGTCGTCGTTTACGGGTTTGGGATTTTTCCACCATTTGAAATTGACTTCCGCAAGCAATTCGGCAAGTTCGCTTACTATCGCAAGCACTTCTTTCTGTATCCATTCCTCTTTCGAATATTCGAGATTACGGTTTTTTATAAGGTCGTTGTCGAACAGATTCTGCATATAAAAAATCCTTTCGAGCATCTCCATTTCTTCAAACTGTTTTTCCATAGGTAATACCTCTTTTGCGCGTTTTTTTATTGATTTTTAAGAATATTCAAAAGATTTTTGTCAATTTTCGGACCCACGTAACCTACTGTCGCGTTCTCTTTTTTGAAGTTGACGGATATCGCTTCGGCGACGTCTGCCGAAGTCACCGCGTCGATATCGGCAACAAGCGCGTCGATATCGGCAAGTTCGCCCGTTCGCACCGCGTGCTTTCCGAGCAGATTCATTACTCCGACGCTGCTTTCAAGGCCGAATACAAGCCCGCTTTTTATCTGCGCTTTTCCACGGGAAAATTCCTCTTCCGTTATGCCGTTTTTCTTTATTTCGTCTATTTCGGAAGAAACCGCAACGAGAGCCTTTTCGACGTTTGCCACGTTCGTTCCGATATAAATCATCGAATGTCCCGTGAATTCGTACGGCGACAGATAGGAATAAACCGAATACGCAAGACCCGAGCGCTCCCTGATATTCTGATATAATCTACTGCTCATGCCGTAACCGAATACCGAGTTGAATATTCTCGTTGCGTTGAAAAGCGATTCGTCGTACGATACCGACGGGAAAATAACGTTAACGTTGCCCTGTTCGATTTTTTTGAATTTTTTCACGTATACGCTTTGAGTAGCCGGCAACGGAATTTTATTTTTTCCGCAAACGGCGTTTCCGAATTTCAATGCGAATTTGTTTCCTATTACGTCATAGACTTTATCGAAGCAAACGTGCCCCGCAACCGATATTACGACGTTATCCGAAGTATAGCGTTCGCCTACGTATTTCAGAATATCGTCGCGCGAAAATCCGGAAACGTTGCTTTTTGTGCCCAGAATAGGACGGGAAAGAGCATGCCCTTTATAAAAAGCCGTGGTCGCGATTTCGTACGAAAGGTCATCGGGAGTGTCGTTGCACATTGCGATTTCTTCAAGGATTACGCCCTTCTCCCTTTCGAGTTCCTCGTCGGGAAAAACGCTGTCGAAAAAGATGTCCGACAAAATGTCGGCGCTTTTTTCAAAATCCGAATCGACGCATTGAATATAATAGCAGGTTGCGGTTTTGGACGTATAAGCGTTTATAGCCGCACCCATTCCGTCGGTTTCGGCAACTATATCGAATGCCGACCGTTTTTTCGTACCTTTGAACATCGTGTGCTCGACGAAATGCGATATTCCGTTGTTTTTCGCATTCTCGTTTACGCTTCCCGTTTTTACGAACACGCCGATAGCCGCGCTTCTGACGTCGGGCATCTCATAATATACGAGCGTCAGCCCGTTGTTGTATTTAGTTATTTTTTTCATAGTTGATATTTTAACACAGGCGCGGATTTTTTACAAGAAAAACGACGCTCCGATTATATAACTTCGCCAACCTTTGCCGCTTCGAGCCCCGAAGCCCTGACGTATTTCAGAATTTTAGGCAACGCTTCGAGAGTATGCGCGGTTGGATGCATCAGAATAAGGTCTCCTGCGGCAAGATTTTTTACCGCTCTCGAAAAAGTTATCGACGAGTTTTTATCGCGCCAGTCGACGGTATCTCTCGTCCACATTATCACTTTGTATCCGTACTGCTCGCACACGGAGTGCATGACGTCGCCCATATCGCCCGAAGGCGGCGCGAACAGTTTTGCGGGTTCGGTATCCGTAATCTCTCTTAAAAGATTTTCGGTAACGAGAATTTCCGTTTTGTTTTGCTCTTCGTTCAGATTTTTGTGATTTTTATGATTATAGCCGTGATTGCCCAGTTCGAAACCCATATCCGCAAGTTGTCTGACAATTCCGGGATTCTGCGCAGCCCAGCTTCCGCCTATGAAAAACGTCGTTTTAAACCCGTATTCGTTAAAAATTTCCGCCATAGGCAAAACGTACTCCGTCCCCCAGTAAACGTTTATCATCAGACAAACCTTATTTTTATCCGAATTGCCCTTGTAAATGGGCGCATAGGTTTCTCTTTCCGTACGGACGCCGTAAAAACCGCCCGAAAACGACGCAACGAGAACGACGGTAAGCATTACGACTATCGCCATATTTGCCCATAATTCATAAATCCGCTCTTTTTTCATACTGAATTATATGAACCGAGTCCGCGGATAATGATTTAGGCTTTTATTCTTCAGAAACCGGAATATTCGCCGTTTTACGCAATTAACTGGGGTAGTCGGCAATCATACGAGAACGGCGTAAAACAAAAAATATCACGCTAAACGAATAAACGCCCGAAAAATCGGACGTTTAACGTAAATCGCATTAAAACGAAGTCGCTCCGACGCAAATACGTCGGCGCGTTTATTATAATTATACGCGGGACATATACTCGCCGGTACGCGTATCGACGCGGATAGTATCGCCCTGGTTTACGAAGAAAGGCACCTGAATGACGTAACCCGTCTCAAGCGTTGCGGGCTTACTGCCGCCCGTTGCGGTATCGCCTTTTACGCCGGGCTCGCAGAAAGTGATTTCGAGTTCGACGAAGTTGGGCGCTTCGACGGATATGGGACTGCCGTTGAAGAACGCAATATTCGCGGTCATATTTTCCTTGATGAAGTTAAGAGTATCCCCGAGCAAATCCTTCATAATGGGAATTTGTTCGTAAGTTTCCTGGTCCATAAAGTAATAAAGCTCGCCGTCGTTGTAAAGATATTGCATTTCTTTACGTTCGATATGGGCAAGTTCGAACTTGTCGGTGGGGTTAAACGTGCGCTCGATAACGCCGCCGGTAAGAATATTTTTGATTTTAGTACGGACAAACGCCGCGCCTTTGCCGGGTTTGACGTGCTGGAAATCTACGATAAGGAAGATATTGCTGCCGTCCTGAAAAGTAATGCCTTTTCTGAAATCGCCCGCTGTTACAAATGCCATAAGAACCTCCTGTATTTTACAAAATCAATAGTTTTTTATCGGTACGACTGATGACCGAACATCCGTCGTTTTCAACGAGAATAAGGTCTTCCACCCTGACGCCGTAAAGGCCTTCCATATATACGCCGGGTTCGACCGTGATAATCATATTCTTTTTCAGCACGGTATCCCCTTTGGGATTTACGACGGGCGCTTCGTGAATTTCCACGCCTACCCCGTGACCTGTGCCGTGAAGAAAATACTCTGCAAGACCTTCGGATTTAAGATAATCCCGCGACGCGTTATCGACGTCGCAACCTTTTACGCCCGCTTTTACCGCCGAAATGCCGCGCATATTCGCGTTGAGAACGGCGTCGTAAATTTTTCTGAAATCCGCGCCCGGGTCGCCGAAAGCGAACGTCCTCGTGATATCGCTGCAATAGCCCTTGTATTTGCAGCCGAAATCTATGGTTACGGGCATCCCTTCGCGCAGGACCGTGTCGCCTGCGTGAGCGTGCGGCTTACTCGTATTCGCGCCGAATGCGACGATTGTGGTAAACGCAAGCCCGTCTGCGCCGAGTTTTCTCATCTGGTATTCGAGTTCGGACGAAACCTGACGTTCCGTAACGCCCGCTTTGATTTTTTTCAGTGTTTTCGCGAAAGCTCTGTCGTTAATCGAGGCGGCCTTTTTTATAAGCGAAATCTCGTCGCGCGTTTTTACGGAGCGCAATTCGTCGAGAGCCGCGTCGACAGGGACGAGTTTTATACCTTCGAATGCCTTCGACATTGCCGAATAATCGTTGAAAGTAGTGTATTTGCCCTCGAAACCCAACGTCTTTACGCCCGTCTTAATCATTATGCCGAAGATTTTTTCGTAAGCGTCGCGACTGTTGACGGTTATAACTTCGGCGCCGTCGCCGCAAGCCGCTTTCGATTCCTCGGTATATCTTGTATCCGTGAAATAGAACGCACCGGATTTCGTAAGAAGAACGTAAGCCGAATCGTTGGCGTATCCCGTCAGATAAAACGTGCCGGCCTCGGACGTAATAAGCGCCGCGTCGACGTTTCTGAATTTTTTAAAAACCGTTTCCAAGTTTTTCATAAGTTATATTATACACAAGATAGTGTAGTTTGTAAAACGTTTCAACCGCAAAACAACGCCGTTACAGCGCGAAATAGACGTCTTTCATATTTTTTGCGTCCTCCGCTTGCGTTCCAGCGCTTTCCGAAAGAACGTAAGGAGACAACTTATAATCGTAAAAAACTTTCGCAAGCGGCGCGAATTCGGGGCCGTATATCTCGTCCGAAAACGTCAGATGTTTTATTTCTCCTTTTGCGCCGTACATTATCTTGGAAAAATGAACGTGCATGTTTTCGGTTTTCTCCCTGCCTGCGCCGTTTATCAGTTTTTTTATAACGACTTCGTAATCGTCGTAGGATTTAAGCCCGCCCTGCGTTCTTGCGTTAAGATGGCCGAAATCCACGCACGGATAATAACTTTCGTCGATATTGCATATACGGATAATCTCGTCGACGTCGCCGATTTGCGCGATTTTTCCCATCGTTTCGGGACAAATAATATAGTTTTCGTATCCTTCGGCCTTTTTTATGTCTTTGAAAACCGTAAGACGTTTGATAATGTTTTCAACGGCGACGTCACGGTTCAGTCCCGTCTCGGTACCGCTGTGAAACACGACCCTGCGACCTCCCATAAACCCTACGGCGCGCATGGATTCGAGAAGATATCGGTAGCCGTTTTCGCCCTTTTCGTCGTCGGGATTTGAAAAATTTATGTAATACGGAGCGTGCGCAGTGATTTCAACGCCGTATCTATCGGCTTCCGCGCCGATTGCACGCGCCGTATTCTCGCCTATCATAACGCCCTTTCCGAAAGAGTATTCGTATATGTCGAGGCCTCTTTCGCTTACCCATTTCGGCGCTTCTATGGTAGATTTGTGGCCCTCGTTATAAAAACTTTCGCTGTTTCCGCTTGGTCCGAATTTAATCATAGCGTCCTCTTAATCAGTGCCGCAACCTCTATGTCCTGCTCGATTCGGGCACGGATTTCATTTTCCGAAGCGAACTTTCTCGTGTCGCGGATTTTGCCGTAAAAATAAACGGTAATGAATTTGCCGTAAAGATTTCCTTTATAATCTATCAGAAAACTCTCGACGGTAAAGGAATAATCGTCGAAAGTGGGCTTCGAACCGATATTCGTAATGGCGTCGTAGGTATATCCGTCCACCTCGACGCCGGTGGCGTACACTCCTTCGCGCAAAGTAGCTTTCTCCTCGGGTACGAAAAGATTCGCCGTCGGAAAACCGAATTCGCGCCCTCTTCCGAAGCAATGCACCACGTCGCCCGAAATCATATACGGCCGTCCCATCAGCTGATTCGCACGTCTGATTTGTCCGTCCGACAGACATTTTCTGATAAGATTGCTGCTTATTTTATCGCCGTTATCCGTTCTGAAATAGGGAACGACCGTTAATGATATACCGGCTTCTTCCGCACGTTTTTTCAGATAATCGACGTTTCCGTTTCCTCCCGCTCCGAAAGTATAATCGGCGCCGCAAACGACTGCTTTTATTTTAAAACTGTTGAAAATACCCGAGATAAAATCCTCTTTCGTCGTTTTTGCGTAATCGGCGTCCATATCCTTTCCGATAACCACGTCGACGCCGAGTTCTTCAAATATTCTCAGTCTCTCTGAAAACGTGAAAACCATTTTAGTATCGCGGTTGTAAAAGCGGAAAGGATTGTTTTTAAAAGTAAAAACGGCAAGTTCCACCCCTTCCGACCCGGCGATTTCTTTTGCCTCGGCGATGAGATGAGCATGTCCGCGGTGAACGCTGTCGAACAACCCCATGGCAAGCACGATTTCTTTATCGTAATTATTTTCGACTATTTTCATATCAGCCTTGTTTTAACCTCTAAACAGCCGTCCCGCCCGATGCCTATCCCTAAAAGAGAGCCTCTGACGTAGACGGTGAAAAAACCGTCGGGCAACGGTCCGATTTTAATTTTAACGCCGTTGATTACTTTCTCCGAAAGTATTTCCGGAACGTCGTATCGCGGATAATCCGACAGAAAGTATTCCGTAGGCAACATATGCCTTTCAGGGTCGGCCTGAATCTCGTCGGGAGTGACCGCGTTTTCCATTGCAAATTTTCCCGAACGAAGTCTTATGATAAAAGACATATACCCAACCGTCCCCAACGCATATGCCATATCTCTTACGACGCTTCTTATGTAGGTGCCGCCGCTGCACGTAATATCGAACCCGAAAATTCCGTCTTTCTCATAAAGAAATTCGACGGAAAAAATCTCGACTTCCCGTGCTTCGATAACAAATTCTTTGCCCGCTCTCGCAAGGTCGTATGCACGTTTCCCGGCTATCGATATACTGCTGTAAACGGGCGGCATTTGCGCAATTTTTCCCGTAAACGACGGTAAAATATGCAAAATTTCCTGAATCGAAGGTATTTTATCGGCAGTTCTTGTAATTTTTCCGTAACTGTCGAGAGTGTCGGTTTCGACGCCGAATTTAAAACCGGCGCGGTATTTTTTTACCGTTTGCCCGGCATAGTCGAACAGCCTCGTCGCCCTGCCGACCGCAACAGGAAGGACTCCCGCCCCGCCCGGGTCGAGAGTGCCGAGATGTCCGACCTTGATTTTCTCGCCGTAATGCCGTTTCAGTATTCCCCGGATTTTTACAACGACGTCGGACGAAGTCATACCGGTAGGCTTTATAACGTTGAAAAAACCGTCAGGCATTAAGTTCGTCCCTCGCAGCTTTTAAAAGTTTATCTACAACGTCCTCGTAAAACCCAGAGATTCTGCACCCGGCGGCTCTGGAATGTCCGCCTCCGCCGAAAACGGTAGCAACGGACGCTGCGTCGTAAGGCGCTTTGGTACGGATGCTCGCTTTATAATACTTTTCTCCGACTTCGCTTACGGCAAAAGCGATTTTTACGCTGTCAACGTCGATAAGTTCGTTTATAATGCCGTCGGTGAACGCGGTCGAAGTTTCCGTTTCCGTGAAATCCTTCTTGAAAAAAGTCATCACGGCTATTTCGTTTCCGTCGAAAAATCTCGTGTTGCACATCGCGCGCGCTTTAAGTTTATATCTGTTCGCGGGCTGCGATTTTATCATTTTGTAAATAATGTCGTGGCTGTCGACGCCGTAGTGAAGCAACTTTCCCGCAACGTCAAGCGTTTCGTCGGTAGTATTATCGAACGAAAACGCTCCCGTATCGCCTACGAGCGCCGAGAATAAAAGCGTCGCAATTTCGTTATCGATAAGGTCGTAACCTGCCTTCGCGCTTAATTCGCACACAATTTTAAATACTATTTCGGCAGTTGCGCCCGCAAGGGGGTCGCAAATCGAATAATCGGCAAAATTTCTGTTGGTTTTATGATGGTCTGCCGAAAGCGTGCGCGAAGCGTGTTTAAAATACTTGCCCGCCGTACCGAAACGTTCGGGGTCGTTGCAATCGACGGCAATAACAAGGTCGTATTTTTTAAATTTATCGTCGGCGCACTCGTTAACGGCGTCAATTGTAGGAAGAAACGAAAGTCGCGGCGGAGGATTGTCCTCGCAATAGACGTCGGCGCGGCACCCGAGCTTTTTTAAAGCGAGACGAAGAGACAGCGCACTGCCCAGAGTATCGCTGTCGGGATTGACGTGGCACAGAAGAGCCACGCTTTCGGCGCCGTCCGTAAAAGATACGAATTTTTTGATTTTTTCGGTTTCAACCATTGTTTTTTTCGTCTTTTTCCTTAATATCTTTAAGCAATTTGTCGATTTTCATACCATATTCTATACTCGTGTCGAGATAAAACGTAAGCTCGGGCATATTGCGTATATCCATTGCCGATTTAAGTTCGTTGCGGATAAATCCCGCGGCGTTATTGATAACTTTCAACGCCTCCTTCGTATCGGCGATATTAAGCATACTGACGTATACTTTCGCGTATTTGAGATCGGAAGTGGTTTTTGCCGCCGTAACGCTGATAAGTCCGCCCGAAAGTCTCGGGTCAGACAATCTGTTCGAAATGATTTCGGCGGTTCTTTTTTCTATTTCCGAATTTATACGCGCAATTTTACTGTTCATTGAATCTGCTCCATTACGTAGGCTTCGATGAAGTCGCCCTCTTTTATGTCGTTATAGTTAAGTATTCCCATACCGCATTCATAGCCTTTCGCCACTTCTTTGACGTCGTCTTTGAAACGCTTCAGGCTGCTGAGTTCTCCCTCGTATACGAGAGTATCGTCGCGGTAAAGTCTGACCTTTGCGTTTCTCTGAATTTTGCCGTCCGTTACGTAGCAACCCGCAACGGTTCCGGCTCCCGTGATGCGGTAAACCTGACGGACTTCGGCGTTGCCGAGAATGTTCTCGCGGAATTTGGGTGCAAGCATACCTTTAATTGCGGAATTGACGTCGTCGATTGCGTCGTAGATAACGCGGTAAAGGCGAATGTCGATATTCGCGCGTTCGGCGCTGACTTTAGCTTTCGCGTCGGGGCGCACGTTAAAGCCTATGATTATGGCGCCGCTCGTCGAAGCAAGCATTACGTCCGACTCGTTGATTGCGCCCACCGCCCCGTGTATCACCGAAATTTTAACTTCGTCGTTTGACAGTTTTTCAAGCGATTGTTTCACCGCTTCCACGCTGCCCTGAACGTCGGCTTTTATGATAATATTGAGAGTTTTCGTTTCGCCTTTTTTGATTTGAGCGAAAATGTCGTCGAGAGAGGTTGACGCCTTTATATTATTCATCTCGTTGCGCATTTTCATAATACGCTCGCTTACAACCTGCTTTGCGAATTTTTCGTCGGATACCGCGGTAATCGGGTCGCCGGCGTTAGGCACTTCGGAAAATCCGAGAACGGAAACAGGGACGGACGGTCCCGCACTTTTTACGTTTTTGCCTTTGTCGTCAATCATGCCGCGGATTTTTCCCGTGCACGTGCCCGCAACGACGTAATCTCCGACGTGCAGCGTGCCGTTCTGAACGAGAACAGTGGCAAGAGGTCCTTTTCCTTTATCGAGATTTGCTTCGATAATACTTCCTTTCGCCGCGCGGTTGGGATTTGCCTTGAGTTCCAGAATATCGGCAACGAGAAGTATGGTTTCAAGCAAGTCGTTTACGCCCTGTCCCGTTTTCGCGCTGACGTTTACGACGGGCGTCGTGCCTCCCCACGCTTCGGGAACGAGGTCGTATTCGGTAAGTTGTTGCAATACTCTGTCGGGTTGAGCGCCCGGTTTGTCGATTTTATTTACCGCGACGATAATGGATACGCCCGCGGTTTTGGCGTGATTGATTGCCTCGACCGTCTGCGGCATTATACCGTCGTCGGCCGCAACGACGATTACCGCTATATCTGTAACGAGCGCGCCTCTTAAACGCATACTCGTAAAAGCTTCGTGTCCCGGCGTATCGAGGAAAGTAATGTTCCTGCCGTTAAGGGAAACGGTGTACGCGCCGATATGCTGGGTTATACCGCCCGCTTCTCCCGAGGCTACGCTGCTCTTTCTGATATAGTCGAGAAGAGAAGTTTTACCGTGGTCGACGTGTCCCATTATGGTTATTATGGGAGGACGCGATACCTTATCGGCGTCGCTGTCGTCGTCTTCGTCGCGGATTTCCTGAAGCTTATCTTCCGCCGTTTTTTCGGGCTCGTACGAAAGGGTAACGCCCAGTTCGCCCGCGACAAGGTCAGCGGTGTCGAAATCAATCACGTCGTTTATCGTTTTCATAATTCCGAGAAGCATAAGTTGTTTCAGAATTTCGCTTCCCGTTTTTCCTATTTTTTCGGAAAGTTGTTTTATCGAGATAAATTCCGTGGTAATAACGGCTTTATCGATGGTAACGGTCTCGGTAATATTGAATCCGTTCTTTTTGGGACGTTTTTTGATATAACGTCCCGTTGCGCCGGCGTCCCCTTCTTCCTCGGTATAATATGCGTCGTTTTCGACGATAAAACCGCGCTTGATAAGCGATTTTTTATTCTGCGCTTTTTTGTCGTCGTTCTGTCCCGAGGTTTTCTTTGCGGGAGCGGAGTTTCCTTTAAATCCTTTGTTGGCGGCGTTTGCGGCGGGAGGCGGAGGTGTTGCACCCGCTTTGGGACGCGCGAAAGAATTGTTGTTTTGCAAAGGCTTGCGGAAATCGCCGTTCTGTTGCGGCCTTCCGTTCTGCCCCTGACGGTTAAAGTTTGCGTTTTGCGAAGGAGTTCCCTGACGGTTGGGCGCGCCCTGTTGCGCGTTCTGACGATCGCGGGGTTTTCTGTCCTCGTTCGTAAAAATACGCGTCTGTACGACGGGCTGCTTTTCCTCCCGCGCGGGAGCGGCGGGTCTGCTCGGTTCGGGACGCGAGGCTTCTTCGACGGGTTTAGTTTGCGCCGTTTCTTCTTTTTCCAAAGCGACGGCGGTTTTTTCATTTTCTTTCTCTGTCGCGGCTTTTTCTGCCTCTTCGCGTTTAATCCGTTCCTCTTCTTCCCGTTTAGACTGCAACTCTGCCTCTTCGCGCATTCTTTCTTCTTCAAGCCGTTTTTCTTCGGCCGCACGGATTTTATTCTCCTTTATCGAAAGAATGTCTTCGGTAAGAGAACGAAGTTTCAAGGACAACTCCGAAAGTTTTTTCAACGAAGGCGCGACGACGTCGTTTTTAACGACTCCGAGACCTTTCGCACCGCTTTCGTGAATTTTAGTATTGTTTTCTGCCATTAAATTACCTCCGCTTATAACGCATTTTCGATTATAGCATTCGCAAGTTCGCGGTCGGTTACCGCCACAACCTTGCAATTATTTTTTTTGAGAATTTCTTCCAGCGTGACGTTTTCGAGAATCACGACGGGAGATTTACTTTTTTCGGCGTACGAACTTATTTTTTTTGTCGTATTTTCGGCGGCGTTTCCGCTTAAAACGATAACGGGCACGCGCGGCCTTACGAGAATACGGTCCGTGCCGAAAACGATTTTGTTTGCTCTTGCCGCAAAACCTATATAACTAATTATTTTCCCTGTATTTTGCATATTCTTCGCCAAGCGATTTATACGCTTCGTCCGGCAGTTTTTCGTCGAACGCCTTATCAAGCAACCGCTTTTTAAGACATTTTTCGAAACACTCGGGTTTTTTGCAGACGTACGCGCCGCGACCCGACTTTTTTCCGGTAGCGTCTATCGAAAAACCGTCGGCGTTTCTGACAACGCGCAGAAGTTCCTTTTTTTCAAACATTCCGCGACAGGCAACGCACATGCGCAAAGGGATTTTCTTAGGCATTTTCGCTCTCCGCTTCGCCATCGCCAGATTCGGCGGTGAGCGTTTTCATAACTTCGCTGTAAGGTTTTACGTCGATTTTCCAGCCGGTGAGTTTAGCGGCGAGACGAGCGTTTTGTCCCTGTTTTCCTATTGCGAGCGAAAGTTTTTCGTCGGCGACGACAACTTTTGCTTTCTTTTCTTCCTCGTTTATCTGAACCATCTGAACGGGAGCGGGACTCAAAGCGCGCGCTACGAATTCAAGCGGGTCGGCGCAATAAGGAATAATATCAATTTTTTCACCGCCGAGCTCGGCAACGATTGCGTTGACGCGGCTGCCCTTCGGTCCGATGCACGCGCCTATAGCGTCGACGGACGGGTCGTCGGACGATACCGCCATCTTGGTGCGGTAGCCTGCCTCGCGGACGATGCCGTTGACTCTTACGAGGCCGCTTCTGATTTCGGGAACTTCCATTTCGAACATACGCTTCACGAATCCCGCCGAACTTCTCGATACCACGACCTGCGCGCCGAAATCGGTGGAGCGGACTTTTTTGACGTACACCTTTATGACGTCGCCTATATTAAGGCGCTCGCCCTGAATCTGGTCGGGAAGCGCAAGAATGCCTTCCATCTGATTGCCCGATATTTCCACAAAGTAATTGGTGCCTTCCTTACGTCTGACGGTGGCGGAAACGATTTCGCCTTCGCGTTCGGTCATTTCGCTCATAACGACGTCGCGACTGGCGTCGTTGAGGCGCTGAATAATAACCTGCTTCGCAGTCTGAGCGGCAATGCGCGAAAAGTTTTTGGGAGTGATATCCTCAAGCACGATATCGCCGACCTTGTAAGTCGATTTGATTTCTTTAGCCTCTTCGAGAGAAATTTCCTTTTCGGGGTCATCTACGGTTTCCGCCACGGTGCGATACGCGTATATTTTAATGGTATAACGCGCTTCGTCGCATCTCACGACAACCTGACGGGTTTCTCCCGTTTCTTTTTTATAGGCGAAAAGAATACCGGCTTCCAAAGCTTCGATAAGTTTTTCGCGACTGATTTTCTTTTCCTTTTCCAGAACGTCAAGCGCCTGAAAGAACTCCTTGTTTACCATATTACCTCCTGCGGAATTCCGCTTATTAAGTTTTTACTTTATTCAAAGCGAACGGCAAGACTTGCCTTCGCAATTTCTTTTCTGTCGAGAACGAACGTGCGGCCGACGGTTTTTCCGGTTTTTATATCCGTAAGTTCCAGCGTAATCGCGTCGTTGTCGTAACCTTTAAGAACGCCCGTGATTTTTTTGTTTCCGTCAATTTTTTTAAAAAGGGAAATTTCAAGTTCTTTCCCCGCTCTTCTTCTGAAATCGTCGTCCGTTTTAAGCGGCCAGTCGAGCCCCATCGACGATACTTCGAGATTGTACGATTTGTCGCCGAAAGGATTGATTTCGTCAAACAGAGCGTCGACGGCGTTATGCACTTTTTCGCAATCGTCAAGTCCCATGTCGCCGTCGCGGTATATTACGACCGTGACGGTATCCGTTCCGTACTGCACGCTCGTTTTAACGTCGACGAGTTCGTATCCTTCGCCCTCGACGACGGGTTTGATTTTTTCTTTGATTTTCAGAATATCTTCTTTCATATTGCACCCTTTATACGAACAAGAGCGAGCCGTCGGGCTCACTCTCTTCATTCAATCAAGCAAACATATAATAGCATATATATTTATATTATGCAATTGTTTTTCGGTCTTTTTTAAGTTTATTTGAGTTTTTCGGCAAGAATAAGGAACAGTTTTGCCGTTGCGATAGCGTCGAAGTCAGCGTTATGGGCGCATTCGAGGTCGATGCCGAAATACTTTGAAAGGTTCTGGAGATTATAACTCGGCAATCTGTATTGATTTTTCGCAATCACACGCGTGTCGAGTACGGGATTGTCGAAATTATAACCGCATTCCTTGGCAAGACGTACGAGTATCGGATAATCAAAGCCGAAAGCATTGTGTCCCACAAGGGTTGCTCCGCGCGAAAATTTATAAAAATCGGCAACGATTTCCTTAAAATCGGGCGCGTTTTCGACGTCTTTGTCGTATAATCCGTGAATTGCGCTCGTGTCCTCAGGAATATGACAGCCGGGGTTAACGAGAGTACTGAAAGTTTCCACGATTTTTCCGTCGACGATTTTATAACTTCCTATTTGCACGATTTTGCAACGTCCTATGTCGAGTCCGGTGGTTTCGAGGTCGAAAACCACAAAGGTTTTCCCTTTGAGATAAGGCGCGACTTCTTTTTTGCCGTCCACCAGTTCGTCCATGCCGCATTGCGACTCCTCGAAATATTTTTCGGGATGAACGAGATAGTAATTTTTGCTGACGGGCTTTGCGGGAAGTTCGGTTTTTATCGTCGAATAGTCTACGTCGGCAAGCCACATTTTGTCCGCGAGAATCTGCCTGATTCCGTTTCTCTCTCCCAGTTTTCCCGAAATCACGACGTCCGCCCCCTCTCTTAACGACAGGTCGAGCGCGTTTACGTTCGTATCCTTCGCAAAATACACGACGGCCAGTTTTCCCGTAGTATCGTCGATAAAAAAGGAATACATCGGAAGCTTTTCGTCCGCCGTGTTTTTTTTGAATCTTCCGCCCGTAGGAAGGTTAAGTCCGAAATTTTTGTTTTTGTATTCGCGCTTTTCAAGCCCCGCGACTTTGCCGCATACCGTTGCGGTTTCCAACGTGTCCTTAATATCGCCGATATACATAGGCAATACGTTCATATAGGCTTTTCCGACGAGGTTTTCAACAGGGGTTGCTTTGATTTGCCGCACTTGTTCGTACAGAACAACGGTATCCTGAGAAGGGTCTATAAGGTCGGTAAAGACGTGGTTTCCGTCCTCTTTTACGGTGCCGTCGTCGTTAACGGAAATATTACAATTCAAACCCGCGTTTTCGACTGTTTTCAGACTTTTTTCGCTAATTTTCCGTTTTTCTTCTTCCGTAATGTATTTTTCGATTATCTCATAGTTGACGTTTTCAACGAAATTGTCGTTAAGATATGAAACGACGTTGTCGCGGACGTCTTCGGTGTTCAATAACGAAAAATACGCTTTCTGCGCTTTAATCCTTACGTCGATTACGTATTCGTCCACGCGCACCGATACGTCCTCGGGTTTTATTGCCTGCGCGGCAACTCCGACGTATTTCGTTATCGCCTGCATAAGTCTGACTCTCACTGTCTCCTCGTCCGCGTGAACCTTTATGTATTTTACGGAAAAAGTGATTTCGTCGGGAAGAAGAGGAACGATTGTATTTACGATATCCTCTTTTACGGCGTCGGACAAAATGCCGCCGTCGACGGCCTGAGCCGTAGCCAGAAAATATATAAGCAGCTTATTTTCGCTTCGGCTGTATTCGGCGCGGACGAACCTGACGAAAGGATATTTATTTTCCGATTTAAGACGGAAAGTCTCTTCAAACTTTTTCATTTTTTCCCTTATATTTCTCGATTAAAGATTTTATTTCGTTCGATATTTCATTATTTTCAACGGTTTTTGTTATTTTACCATTTTCGAAAACAGCCGATTTTCCTATACCGCCCGCCACTCCGAAATCGGCGTTTTCGCTTTCGCCGATTCCGTTAACGACGCATCCCATCACCGCTACTTTAAGCCCCTTCGTACCTGCAAGCAGTTTTTCGGCCTCCTCTGCGATTTTACTTACGGGAATAGCGGTCCGCGCACAGGTCGGACAGGATACTACCTCGCTGTCGTCGTTAAGCCCGAGGGATTTTAAAAGCATTCGCCCCGCGCGAACTTCTTCGACGGGGTCGGCCGTCAGCGAAATTCTTATCGTATCGCCAATTCCGTCAAGAAGAAGGGGCGCAATCCCCGCAACGTTTTTTATAAGACCTCTTTGATACGTTCCGGCCTCGGTAACGCCTATATGTAAAGGATAGTCGAATTTTGCCGAAAACGCTCGGGCGGCGGCAACGCTTGTCCTTACGTCCGACGATTTAAGGGAAACGACGATTTCGTAAAAACCCGCATTCTCAAGCATTGCGATATGTCTCTCCGCGCTTATCGTCAACGCTTCGGCGACCGGCTTTTGCTTCAGGTCTTTTTCGATACTGCCCGCATTAACGCCTATTCTGACGGGAACGCCCCTTTCCTTCAGAAAATCGGCAAGATATTTTACCTTGCTTCGGTCTCCGATATTTCCGGGATTGATTCTGACCTTGTCCGCTCCGTTTTCGACGGCGGCGACGGCAAGTTTATAATCGTACTGAATATCCGCAACTACGGGAATATGCGTGCGTTTTTTGATTTCCGACAGGGCTTTCGCGGCTTCCTTTCCGTTTACCGCAACGCGCACGATATCGCACCCTGCGTTTTCGAGAGCGATAATCTGTCCTACCGTGGCGTCGACGTCGGCAGTGTCAGTATTACACATCGATTGTACCGTTATCGGTGCGTCTCCGCCTATAAAAATATTTCCGACTTTTATTTTGCGCGTCATAAATCCTATTTAATCATATGGAAAATATCGATAAATATCGTAAAAGTAAACAACAATACCATACCGACTGTATGAATGACGGCTTCGACCTTTCTGTTCAGAGGTTTCCCTCTTATCCACTCGACCGCGGTAAGCACTATTTTGCTTCCGTCAAGCGCGGGAAGCGGCAACAGATTCATAACCGCAACGTTTGCCGAAAGAATACAGGTAATATACAAAAGATACGGGAAGCCGGCCTGCCTGATTCCGCTTGACATAGTCGAGATAACCGTTATCGGACCGCCTGCGCTTTCAAGCCCCATCTTGCCGGTAATAAGCTGTCCGAGAAGAGCCAGCACCTTGAAAACGATAAAGAACGAATAGGTGAAGCTTCGTCCGAGCGAGCGGAAAAACCCTAACTTTTCGGACGATAAACGTCTTGTAAATCCGAAATTTGCGGGCTCGTTTCCGTCCTCTCCCGCGATAAGCTGATTGTGACCCGAAACGAAACCGAAATAGGAAAAATCGCTTATTACGTTGCCCGAAAAATCCTTTACGGTATCCTGCGACAGCAATACGGGCACGCTGTAACTTCCGCCCTCGAGTTCCTGTTGAAACATTATATAATCGCCGTTTTTCAGCGATTTCGACAGAGAATCGTATTCCGTCGTCGTCATAGGCGGCACGAAATTGTCGTTAAGATAGGTAAGTCTGTCGCCGCGCCTTACGACCGTTATAAAGCCTTCGTGACTGACGCCGTCTTTTTCGAAAACCACGGAAGTGCCGCTTTTGAGTTCGGTAAGCGGCGTATCGGCGTTTTTCTTTTTGCCGTCGATTTTCGTGACGGTCCAGCCGTCGTCGAGATTTACAGCGCGGTAGGCGTTGTCTTCGATATACAGAATTTGATAAAAGTCTCTTTCGGCAACGGGCGCGAAATACTTATACGAGCCTTTTTCGATAACGACTTTCTGTGTTTTTCCGTTTCTCAGTATTTTCAGCGTGGCGGTGTCTCCGCACCCGGCAAGCATATCCGAAAAATCGTCGTTCATCAGAATGTGCTTGATTTTTCCGTCAACCGCAAGGATAATATCGCCCTCTTGCAGAATTTCCGAGTTTTTTCCGCCTTCGTACATTTTCCCGACCACGGCAACCTGCTCGCCGTACGCCGAGAAAAAAATCGTAATTATAATCATTGCCGACACGAAGTTGAAAAACGCGCCCATAAAAAGCACGATTATACGCTTCCACGGCGGCATATTGTTGAACGCTTTCGGATTGTCGTTGTCGTCCTCTTCGCCCTCGAAAGCGCAAAAACCTCCGAGAGGTATGGGACGTATGGAAAACTGACCGCCCCATTTTGTTTTTCGTTTATAAATCGGCGGTCCGAAACCTATCGCGAACTCGTTTACCTGAAAACCGAGTTTTCTGCCCGCAATGAAATGTCCGAATTCGTGAACGACAATCATGAACATCAAAGCGAGCAACGCTACGATAACGTATAAAATATTCAGCATTACGTCCGAAAAGGAGCAAAGCGCGGATAACAACTGCAATTACCTCATAACCTGACGAATATATTTTTTTACCGTTTCGTCGATTGATAAAACCTCGTCGACGCTGCCGACCTTGTTCCCTCGTGCGTACGACATGCCTTTTTCGACGTATCTTGCAATATCGTTGAAACCTATTCTTCCCGAAATAAACTCCGCAACGGCAATTTCGTCGGCGGCAGAAACCGCCACGCACGCCGTTTCTCCGAGTTTTGCGGCTTCGATTGCGAGCGACAGGCACCTGAATTTTTTAAGGTCGGGACGTTCGAAATGAAGCGCTCCGAGTTTTACAAGGTCCAGACTTTCGACGAAACTGTCTATACGGTCGGGATACGTCATCGCAAGTTGCACGGGAAGGCGCATATTCGGCATGCTCATACACGCCATAACGGTTTTATCGATAAACTCCACGAAACTGTGAATAACGCTTTCTCTGTGAACGATAACGTCGACTTTTTCCTTCGGGAGATTGAACAGATTCATTGCCTCGATTACTTCCAGGCCCTTGTTCATAAGCGTCGCGCTGTCGATAGATACTTTTGTTCCCATAGACCACACGGGATGTTTGATGGCCATCTGCGGCGTAACCGTTGCGAGTTGCTGCTCCGTATAATCCACGAAAGGACCGCCCGACGCGGTAAGCGTAACTTTTTTTACGTCTTTCGTCTGTCCCGCTTTCAGGCACTGAAAAATAGCGCTGTGTTCGGAATCGACGGGTATAATCGTCGCGCCGTAACGCTCTGCGGCCTCTCTCATAAGACGACCTGCCGCAACGATGGGTTCCTTGTTGGCGATTCCGAGAGTGCTTCCGTTTTTAAGTACGTTCATCGACGGTTTAAGTCCGCTTATACCGACCATACCGTTAATAACGCAATCGACTTTTATCTGTGATAATTCTTCCATGGGAAGAACCTGAACGAAAGGCGGCTTGTATTTCACGAATTCGGCGCGCGCGGTAGCGTCGGTAACCGCAACGTAGCGTGGTTTGAATTTCATAATCTGTTCGGCAAGCACCTTAACGTTGGTATTTGTAGAAAGTCCTACTACCCTGAACTGTTCGGGATTCTTTTCGACAATCTGCAGGGCTTTCGTTCCTACGGAGCCCGTGCTGCCGAGAATCATAATCTGTTTGGTTTTCATAAAATATTCCTCTTCTATATAACCCTTGATTTTTTTCAGTACATAAAAGTAAACGCCGTAAACAACATAATAAGCGTAAACATAATGCTGTCAAGCCTGTCAAGAACTCCTCCGTGTCCCGGAAAAATATTTCCGAAGTCCTTTATGTCCATGGAGCGTTTTATACGGCTTGCCGCAAGGTCCCCTATTTCCGCGATAACGCCGCCGGCGATTCCCAGTACGACGTATACGACGGCGGTTACGGCAACGCTGTCCGAAAATCCCGTATACCCGGCCTTAATTACGCCGAAATAGTCGAATAACAGGAAAAACAGCACGGCGCACAATATGCTTCCGATTTCGCCGCCTATTGCGCCCTCAACCGTCTTCTTGGGCGATATCGACGGGCAAAGTTTGTGTTTTCCGACTGCGCTTCCGACAAGATAGGCAAACGTATCGGAAAATACGGGAAGAAACACCGCAAACGATATTCCGAACACTCCTCCGCAGGCAAATTCGCGCGATAACGCAAAAGCAAGCGACACGATAAGCATCGGATAAATCATCGAGAACACCGTCGCAAGCAGGTCTTTGATTTCCATCTGCGGTCTGAAAGTATAAATCGCAAGCGACAGCGCGACGCACGCCGTAAATATAATCAGTATACCGGCATAACCTTTAAAATACCATAAAGGATATATTCCGAGACACATTATCAGGGACGGTATGCCACTATTAATATATCCCGACTTTCTGAAAGTATGATACATTTCGTATGCGCCCGTAAATGCAAAAACCATTATCAGCGCGTCGAGAAACGCGTAATGCACGGTGGCGCCGAGAAAAAGCATAGCAACCACGAAGCCTACAAGCACCAATGCGGTAACAGCGCGTTTTAGCATAAATTACTCCTCTTTTCCGACTTCGACGCGGAACTTCGAAACGATAAGCGCGGCGTGATTATCGCAAACGTCGGCGCTTACCACAAGTTCGCAATCGTAATCGGCGTTGTTTCTGGAATCGTTATGAATAATTTCGACGTCGGTGACGCCACGTTCGGACAAAAGCCGGACTGCTTTGTCTGCCTCGACGCCCGTTAACGCGACGTCAAACACTCATAACCTCGTCTTCTTTTTTCTTTGCGGTTTCTTCGACTTTTTCGATTACGCTCGCAAGACGTTTATCGACTTCCTGAAGATAATTGTCAAGGTCGTCCTCGGTAATAACACTGTCTTTTTTGAGTTTCTTAAGGTCTTCGTTGATATCGCGCCTGTGATTTCTCAAAACGACTTTCGTGTTTTCTGCGCCGGCCTTTATGTCTTTGACCAAAGCGCGACGACGTTCTTCGGTAACTTCGGGGAAAACGAGGCGGATAACGGTGCCGTCGTTATTGGGCGTAATTCCGACGTTGGCGGCGAGGATTGCTTTCTCGACGCTCTTCAACGCGCTCTTGTCCCATACCGTAACGACGAGAACTCTCGCTTCGGAAACGGTCACGTTTGCCATCTGATTGAGCGGCGTCATCGTGCCGTAATACTCCACTTCGACCTTATCGAGAATATGAGGATTGGCGCGCCCCGCGCGAATGGCCTGCAGTTCCGTTTTGAAATTGTCGAACGTTTTTTGGTTTTCCTCGTCGAAAACGTCGAATAACAAATCGATTTCGTCAATACCGAAAGACATATATATTCCTCCAAATAAACAATTTAGTACGAATATTATAACAAAGTTAATATATAAAATCAAGCAACTTTAAAACATTTGCCTTCGGCGACTGTCGGAAACATAATTTGTAAAACTACAAAAAAAACGGCGGAAACCGCCGTTTTTTAAAAAATTTCTGATACTTTTGATGATAATTATTTAATTATTGTGCCGATTTTCTGGCCCGTGGCCGCTTTGAAAATACCGTCGTTTTCTTTAAGCGCAAACGTGATTATGGGAATATGGTTTTCCATACAGAGAGATACGGCGGTAGTGTCCATAACCTGCAGACCGTTTTTGATAACGTCGAGATATCCTATCTCGTCGTATTTTTTCGCTTCGGGATTCTTTTTGGGATCGCTGTCGTAAACGCCGTCGATATTTTTCGCCTGCAAAAGAACGTCGGCCTGAATTTCGGCCGCGCGCAACGCCGCGCCGGTATCAGTGCTGAAATAAGGATTTCCCGTGCCGCACGCCATTATTACGACGCGTCCTTTTTCAAGATGTCTCAACGCTCTTCTGAGAATATACGGCTCCGCTACGCGCGGCATTTCCAAAGCCGTCTGCACACGGGTGGGCACTCCCGCTCGTTCGAGCGCGTCCTGTAAAGCAAGCGAATTGATTACGGTTGCAAGCATTCCCATATGGTCGGCGGTCGTTCTGTCCATATCCGTTCCCTGACGTCCGCGCCAGAAATTGCCGCCTCCGATAATTATGCCTATCTGAATACCGCGGTCACGGACTTTTTTGATTTGTTCCACAACCTGCGAGATAACTTCGTTATCCAGCCCGAATCCGTTTTCGCCCGCAAGCGCCTCGCCGCTGATTTTAATAACTACTCTCGAGTATTTATTATCCATAATTCTCCTGTATTTTATCAAAAAAAGGGGACGCCTAAGCGTCCCTCGTAAAAACGATTAACCGTTCTGTTGCATCTTTGCAAGATTCTCGCTGATTTCTCCGAGATAATCGTCCTTGCGTTTCTCGATGCCCTCGCCCATTTCGTAACGGACGAAACGACGAATCGCAACCTTTTCGCCGACTTTCGCGGTGATTTCGGTCTGATATTGTTTGATGGTCTTGCCGGGGTCTTTAAAGAAGTCCTGTTCGAGCAGGCAGACTTCCTTATAGTATTTCGCAATACGACCGTCAACCATTTTTTCGATGATGTTCATCGGCTTCGGCTTGGGCTCGGAAAGAGCCTGCGCTTTATAAATTTCGCGTTCGGCCTCGACGGCTTTGGCGTCGACTTCTTCGATAGAAACGTAGGTGGGTTTCATAGAAGCAATCTGCAACGCGACGTCGTGCGCGAAGGTTTTGAAATCGTCGCTCTTCGCAACGAAGTCGGTTTCGCAGTTGACTTCGACGAGAACGCCGATTTTACCGCCCATATGAATATAACTTTCGACAATGCCTTCGGCCGCTACGCGTCCCGCTTTTTTTGCGGCTGTCGCGGCGCCCTTTTCACGAAGAATGGTAACTGCTTTGTCCATATCGCCGTCGGCTTCGGTCAGAGCCTTCTTGCAATCCATCATACCTGCGCCCGTGCGAGCGCGCAAATCCATAACGTCTTTACTGGTGAATGCCATATAGTAATTCCTCCGGGATTAATTTTCTTCTGCTTCGGCGATAGCCTTATCAAGCGCTTCTTCTTTGGTAAGAGGGGCGGCTTCAACGACTTCCTCGGCTTTTTCTTCGGCGACTGCCTCGGGTTTTTCTTCCTCGGCCGCTTCGGCATTTGCTTCGGCGTGCGCAGCCGCTACTGCGTCGACGCCCTGTTTTGCTTCGATAACGGCGTCGGCCATAAGAGACGCGAAAAGCTTGATTGCGCGGATAGCGTCGTCGTTGCCGGGGATTACGTAATCGACGAGGTCGGGGTCACAGTTGGTGTCAACGACGCCTACGATGGGAATATTGAGAAGACGGGCTTCTTTAACCGCAATTTCCTCTTTTTTAAGGTCGACGACGAATAACGCACCGGGAAGGTCGCGCATATTCTTTATGCCGCCGAGGTTCTTTTCGAGTTGGTCGCGTTCGGCTTTGAGGCCGATAACTTCCTTTTTGGGAAGAAGTTCGAACTCGCCTACGATTTCCATCTGATTGAGTCTGTTAAGTCTGTCGATACGGGATTTGATGGTTTTGAAGTTTGTCAGCGTGCCGCCCAGCCATCTCTGGTTGATATAGTACATACCGCAACGCTCGGCTTCCGACTGAATGGCGTCCTGAGCCTGCTTTTTGGTGCCTACGAAAAGGATATCCTTGCCCTCCGACGCAACCTGACGGATGAATGCGTAGGCCTCTTCAACCTTTTCAACCGAGATTTGGAGATCGATAATGTGAATATCGTTTCTCGCGGCATAGATGTACTTTGCCATTTTGGGGTTCCAGCGTTTAGTCTGGTGACCGAAGTGAACGCCTGCTTCGAGCAGTTGTTTCATTGATGTTACTGCCATAAAAAAATACCTCCGTTTTTTACCCTCCCCGGAAGTTTTCGACGAATTTACTTGAAATCAAGCACGGAAACGTCAACCCACGGGTGCGGATTTTCGATAGGATTATATCATAAGCGGAAAATCTTGGCAAACGAAATTGCCCGACTTTTAATATAATTATAAATAATTATTGCGATTTTTTAAAAATTCAGCCCGCGACGTTCTCGATATGTTCGACTTCGTCGCCGCAGATTGCGATAACGTCTATCCGCAAAGTTTTGTCGTAAAGACCGTGTATCTGCGAATAGAGATTGATAAAACGTTTATACCTGTTGATTTTTGCGGGGGTTACCGCCTCAACGGCGTATCCGTAAGAATACGAGGAGCGCGATTTGACCTCGACGAAACAAACGTCGCCCGACGGGGCTTCGGCAATAATATCGACCTCGATACCCATCAGCTTTTCGTTGCGGCCGAGTATTTTATATCCCTTATCGACGAGATAACCCTCGGCGAGACTTTCGCCTCGTATTCCTTCGCCGCGCGTTTTCATTCTTCGTCCCCCGAAATAAAATTTTTGATAAAAGTCCTGCGATGAACGGGACAAGGACCCTTTTCCTTTATTGCGGCGATGTGTTGCGCGCTTCCGTAGCCCTTATTGCTTGCGAATCCGTATCCGGGATAAACTTCGTCGAGTTTTTTCATAAATCCGTCGCGCGTAACCTTTGCGATAATGGAGGCGCAACCGATGCTGTAAGACAATGCGTCGCCTTTTATAATGGCGTGCGTTTTATACGGAATATCAAGATTTACGGCGTCGACAAGCACGACGTCGGGTCTGACGTCAAGCGATTCGATTGCGCGTTTCATCGCGTCTTTAGTGGCGTTCAGAATATTGACTTCGTCTATGTATTCGTTGTCGAGACTGACGACGGACTTCGCGATAGCGGCGTTGACGATGGGGTCGAATAATTTTTCTCTTTTTTTCTCGGAAAGTTTTTTACTGTCGTCGACTCCGTCCACTATTTTGTCGAGGTCCATTATGACGGCGCAAACGGTAACGGGGCCCGCAAGAGGGCCTCTGCCCACTTCGTCGACCCCGCATATATACTTCGCGCCCTGCGCAAGATAGGATTTTTCGAAAAAGAGTTTGTCCGGCATTATTTCGGTCTTCTGTTTGCCGCCGCTACGGTGTTGCTCATAAGCATGGTAATGGTCATCGGTCCCACGCCGCCCGGCACGGGAGTGATGAATGAACATTTTTCTTTGACGTCCTCGAAATCGACGTCGCCGCAAAGTTTGCCGTTTTCGTCGCGGTCCATGCCCACGTCGATAACGATTGCGCCCTCTTTAACCATTTCCTTTTTGACGAACTTCGCCTTGCCTATAGCTACGACGAGAATATCGGCTTTCGAAGTAATCGAGCCTAAATCGCGCGTTTTACTGTGGCATACCGTAACCGTGGCGTTGTTCTGAAGCAGCAGATGAAACATCGGTTTTCCGACGATATTGCTTCTTCCTATCACGACGGCGTTCTTTCCCGCGATTTCGACGCCCGTCGATTTTATCAGTTCGATAACGCCGTGCGGCGTGCAAGGCAATAAATCGGGTGTGCCGAGACACATAAGCCCCGTCTGATACGCCGAAAAACCGTCGACGTCTTTCTTTACGTCGATATAAGACAAAATTTTCCGTTCGTCGAGATGACGGGGAAGAGGCAACTGAACGAGTATGCCGTCGCAATCGGGATTCGCGTTGAGTTCCTCTATTTTTGCGATAACGGTTTTCTCGTCGGTATCCGCGGGATAACGGCATTCGAAACCGGTTATTCCGAGTTCCTCGCACGCTTTGATTTTGTTGCGGACGTAAACCTGACTTCCCGGGTCGTCCCCCACAAGAATTACGGCAAGTCCCGGGGTTACGCCGCGACTTTTAAGGGATTGAATTTCGCTTTTCAGTTTTTCGCGATATTTCGCCGATAAGGCTTTTCCGTCGATAATCTGCATTATTTATTCTCCGATAAGTATTTGTTAACGCTTGCGAGCACTCCGTTTACGAAAGTCTTGCTTTTTTCGGTTGAAAACTTTTTGACAAGGTCGACCGCTTCGTTAATGCTTACCGCAGCAGGGATATCGTCCTCGTATTTCAGTTCGTAAGCGCAGAGTATCATTGCCGCGAGGTCGGGCTTGTAAATGCGGTCCGCGTTGTATCCGTCGGCAAACTGCGCGACGATTGATTTCAGCTCGTCGAAATGCGCGGTTATGCCGTCGTAGGCTTTGACCATATACCGCTTGTCCTCGTCGCAAAGAGTTGCGTCCATCAGATATGCGTTTAACGTCTGCTCGTTTTTCTCGTTTGAAAAAATATACTCGAAAGTAAGTTGAAAAAGATGTTCTCTTGCCACGTGTCTGCTCATAAAAACCTCTTAAAACAAACAAATTAGTCCCGCTTCGGGGACTAACCGTATTATTTTTTATCCTCCGTCCTTTCGGAAGAATCCTCCTCTTCCGAAAACTCGTGCACCACGACGGGCTGTTCCTCTTCGTCGTCGACGATAATGCCCATAACGGAAACGTTGACTTCCTGCACCTTATAGCAGGTTTCCTTTTCAATTGCGTCTTTAATCGCGATTTGCACCTTGCAGACGGTATCCGGAATATTGTATCCGTACAGGACGTTGAGGTATATATCGATATTGACGCGTCCGTCGCCGTTGAAATAGGCGTGTACGTCGTTATCCTTTATCGGTCTGAACTTGTCGGGGTTTTCCCCGAGTAACCTTACCCCCTCCACCGTTGCGGCGCGGGCGGCGATATCTGCGATAATTTCGGCGTAAACCTCGGTATTTGACTTGACTTTCGACATATTGCCCTCCGGAATGATGGTATTATATCATAATTTTTTCCCGAGTTCAAGCGATTGACGCCCCGACAAGCACTTTATTTATCCGATACGTCAGTAGCGGCATACGACGACGTCGTTTGCGGTATAATCGGTTTCGGAAGTTACTATGCTCAGAATCTGCGCGACCTCGTTTGCCTGCAAATCGTCGTCCGCAACCACAACCGTGCAGGTTTTATCGGACAACGTAACGATTACGTCTCTGAAACCGCGGGCCTGAATAAGCCTTTCGAGCAGAAGTTCGTCTTCCATCTGTTTGCATACGCTCTGTTTCTGCGTTTCGGCGGCCGATTTCGCGTCCTGACTGCTGCTTTCGGCAGTTATTATGGCGTCGAGATAATCGAATAATTCCTGTCTCGTGGTTTCCCTTGTCGAACGGAAACTGCTGAAAGTTTCGGTAACCGTCGGTTCGTTATCGACGTTAGCGACCTGTCCCTGCTGCTTCGTGAGTTTGTTGTTGAGAAGAACGTTCAGCACCGCCGACGCAACGAGCAGTACGAGCATAACCGATAAAACCGCTATTTTCTTTTTGTTGCCTTTCATAAAAACCTCCTACTTCATTATGAAAATTTTAATAATTTTTTCGTCTATATTCAAAGCGGCTGCCGTCGCCTCCATAAGTTCGAGACGGACTTTGATATCCGCCGCTCCTTCGGCGACAATCACTACCCCTTGTATTTTCGGACCGTTAGTTTTTTCGACGAGAGGGGTTTTCGACGAGCCCTCTCCCGTAAAGACAGGCGTCGTCTTTTCTTCGGTGACCGTCGTTTTCAGGTTCGCTCCGCCCGAGTCGTCTTCCCTGACGGTCGTGTTTACGGTTCTGTCATATACGTAAACGACTTCTCCCGTACCCTCGTAACCTATATAAACTCTGACGTTACCGGCGCCTTTAATCTCCGACAGAATTTTTTCGAGTTTTCCGCACTCGTCTTCCCCTTCGGACAAAGTTCCCGTCAAAGAGGTTTCTCCCGCAGAGCCGTCCTCTTTCTTTTTCGCCTCTCTGACGATTCCGTAAAGCAAAAGTATTATCGCAATTAAAATTATGCAGACAATCAATTCGATATTCTTTACGCTTTTAAGTTTGGAGAAAAATCCCTTTATGCCCTTTCCGCGTTCGTTTTTATCGTCGTTCATAAAAAACCCTTATATCCTCCTCGGCAACGCCCGAAAAAGCCGCCGCGCTTTTCCTGACTTCGTCAATATCAATACTATTCGACTTGTCCGCAGTAAATGCTTCCCGCGCCAAAATTACGTTAACGTAGTCAATTTCTTTCTCGTTTCCCGTTTTTCCGACAAAACGAACGGTGGCTTTCACGCCTGTACCCGACAGATAATCCGCAAGAAGTTTCTCCCTCGTTTTAAAAGAATTTGCGGATATCCCGTCTAAGAAATCCTCGTCGGAAGAATATTCGGTATAATCCGCCCCGATAACGTTTTTTATATCGAAATCCGAAGAAAGCAATTTAGGAAGAGGCGATATTACGACGTAAAGTATTATCAACGAAAGAATTCCCTTTACGTATTTTTTGGTCTGCCCTTCGGGCAGCATCAGCGAAAGCAAAGAGCCCGCGGCTATAATACCCGAAATCGCAAGCACGTAAGTTCTCATCCCGCCACCCCCGTATTACAAGACAGACTCACCGTAAGCACCAAAGCGAAAAACGCAAAAGCGGCGGCAAGTACGGAAGATACGAGAAGCTTGCAGCTTTTTGCTATTTTGGTAAGTATTTCCGACGTATTGTCGGCGCCGAGAGGTTCCACCGCCGCGGCCGCGAAACGCAATAAAACAATAAACGCCGCCATTTTTAGGACGGGAAAAAGAACGACGGACGCAAGAATAATCAACCCGGTAACTCCGAGCGCGTTTTTAATCAGCACGCAACTTGCCATCACGACGTCGAAACCGTCCGAAAGATATCCTCCGACGACGGGTACGTAACTTTTAAGAGCGAATCTCGCGGCGTTGACGCCGACTCCGTCAACCGTTCGCCCCAATATTCCTGCGACGGTAAGATAAAAAACGAACGCCGAAAACGACAGTTTAAGCACCCATTCTCCGATTTTTCTGAAAAAATCCGAAAGTTTACTCAGTTTTACCGACGGAGAAACGTTTCCGACGGCGCCTATTACGACAGACCCCGTAAAGCACGGCAGGACAACGCTTTTCACGATTTTTACGGCGCCGGCAGAGGCTACGGCCGCAAGAGGTTTTATAAAACCCGCTCCGCTCGTTCCCCCCAAAGCCGTCATTAAAGTTATAAGAACGGGAAAAAGCGCGTTTGTGAGTTTCTCCACTCTGCCCACGGTTTCGACGGTCAGCGTAAACATTTTCGCCGTCTCGGAAATAACCACGGTAAGCACGGCGGCGTAACAGGCAAAACCCACGATTTCCGAAGTCGAATCGTTGAGAAAACCCGAATTGAGTCCTTTCAGCATGCCCGATAACACGGACACGACCATAACGGTAAGAACGGCGGGAATAAAATCCGTAAGCCCGCCCGCAATTCCTTTGAACAACGCCGCGAGAAAATCCGTAAAAGACAATCCGACGTCGCCCGAAACGAGTTTTTTCAGCATAGTCTTTACGTCGTCAAAAACAAGTCCTTTCTCGTCTTCGGACAGGCTGTCGAAATATTCTTCGAGTTTTGAAGTATCCAGTTTGTCAAGCGTATCGTCCACGCTTTCGGACAGTTCTTCCTCTATATCGCTTTCAGCCGCATAAGCTACGTTTTTTACATCGATACGATAAAAAAAAGCAAAAAAAACTGCAAAAACCAGAATAAATAAAAATATTTTTGTTTTCATATCGTCAGCTTTCCGATAACGTCGATAAACGCTTCGATAATTGGCAATGCCAGTAAAAATATCAGCGTTTTCCCGGACAACTGCAATTTTTTCCCGACGCTGGACGCGCCGTAATCCTCGCAGATTCCCGCCGAAAATTCCGTAAGATACGCCACCCCTACGATTTTGAGTATGCAGGTATAAAGCGCTCCGGGGACGCCCGTCTTTTCCACTATTTCCGTAAAGGACGAAAGAACGCCGCTTAAACCTCTGGCTATCATCAGAAGAATCGCGAGTCCGGTAGCCATAACGACGAAAACCGAAAACTCCGATTTCGCGCTTTTTAAAAATCCGGCGGTTATGACGCCGAGTATTCCCACCCCCACGATTTTGAAAATATCCATTATCTGAACCCGAACAACTGCTTTACGGTATCGAATACTCCGCTTATCATATCCGCCACCATCATAAGAACGACGACGATGCCCACTATGGTTACGAACGTGCCTATTTCGTCCTTGTCGCTTTTTTTAAGTATGATGTTGATAACCGCGGTTAGCATACCGACGCCGGCTATTTTTAAAATAATTTCTATTCCCATATCACACCACGAGTATCATAAGCGTAATGCCCAACAGCACGAAAAGCTTATAATACATATCGCCTTTTTTATTCAAATCCGACTCGTATTTGCGCTTTTTTTCTTCAAAAACATCCTGATATCGCTTTATATTTGTAATTTCGTTTTCGAGGTCGGATTTCCCGAGAGCAAACAGAAACGACGCAATAATCAGATTGTCTTCGTCCCTAAGGACGTTTGACCTCACGTCCGACAAAACCTCTTCCGCATTGCAGAAACCAACGCTCATCCCGGCGTAATACTTTTTCATAATACCCGAAAATACGCCTTTTTCTTCCTTGCAATAAGCCCGTAAAATCTCGTCGAGAGGTGTCTTTAAAGAGGATATTTCCCTTTTATAATAAGCGCAGAAATCGCAGGCGTCCGTAAAAACCGACATCCTCGTGCGGAAACTCTTTTTTATTGCAAGACCCGTCAACGCCGCCGCAGTCATAAGCAACGCTCCCGCTACAACGCTCAGCATTTTTCGATTATTTCCGCGATTTCTCCGGGGCGTTTCTTTTTTGAAAGTACCACCGTAACGTCCATCGCTTTCTGCAGTTTTTCATAAACCGTATCTTTAAGCGCACCGACGGTTTCCGCGTGAACGCTTATTGCGACGCCCACGCCCGCCCTTATTGCGTCGAGCACCGCGTTTACCTCTTTTTCACCGTAAATCTCGTCGGTAATTACCGCGTCGGGATTCATGCTTCTGACAAGCATTTCAAAGGCTCTGGTTTTCGAAACGCCCGTTATTACGTCGCACGACGGTCCCGTATCCAAAGTGGGTTCTCCTTTGCAAACGGCGGCTATTTCGCTTCTTTCGTCGATAACGGCAACGTTCAGCCCCTTCACGGACGCAGCCCTCGCAATTTCCCGAAGCAAAGTGGTTTTTCCGCCCGCCGGCGGCGAAACAATCATCGTGTTTCTGAATTTTCTTCCTTCGACGATTTTTCCTATAAGTTCGTCCGCCTGTCCCTTTATTTCGCACGGTATGCGTATCGCGAGCGACGTAGGATACTTTACGTTGAAAACGGCGCCCCCATCCGAAACGCACTCGCCGGTTACGCCGATTCTTATGCCGCCTTTCCACGTAATGAATCCTTTAACAAGGTTGTCCGTAACCGAATAAAGCGAATAGCCGCTTGCCCGACCGAGAACGTGCGCCACGTCCCCGCCGGTAACGACGTAGGGTTTATCGCCCTCCCGTACGAAAAACCATTTCCCGCCGTCGAAACAATAAAGCGGTTTGCCGACTCTCATTCTCAGTTCCGAAATTTTATCGGGAAGCAACGGATAAAAAGTCAGCGGTAACAATGAAAAGAGATTGTCCGTATCCATACTAAAAAATATGCAAAAAAAATCCCCGCGATAACGCAGGGACTTTTTTCTACAATATTCGTGATTTAAATCATTCGCAGACTTTATCGTCCACTTCTTTGCGGATTTTCGCGATAAACTCTTCAAGAGTCATAACGCCCAGGTCTCCGTCTTTGCGACTTCTTACCGCCACCTTGTTTTCGGCGGCTTCTTTGTCGCCGATTATAAGCATATAAGGAATTTTTTCAAGCTGAGCCTCGCGGATTTTATATCCGACCTTCTCGTTTCTGACGTCGGTTTCGGCACGGAATCCGCATTTATAAAGCTTCTGACGCACCTCTTTCGCAACGTCTGCGGTACGGTCGGTAAGGCTTAGCACGCGCACCTGTTCGGGGGCGAGCCACGTCGGCAACGCGCCCGCGTATTTTTCAAGCAGTAACGCGATAGTGCGCTCGTAACAACCGATTGAAGTGCGGTGAATGATATAAGGACGGGCCTTTTCTCCGTTTTCGTCGATATAGGACATATCGAAACGCTCGGCAAGGAACATATCGACCTGAATGGTAATGAGAGTATCCTCTTTTCCGTGCACGTTCTTAATCTGTATATCGAGTTTGGGACCGTAGAAAGCGGCCTCGTCGATTGCCTCGTAATAAGGGACGTTCAGGTCTTTGAGAATGCGCTCCATTTCGCTTTCGGCATACGCCCACTGTTTGGGGTCGTCGATGTATTTGTCGTTGGGATTTCTGGGGTCCCAGCGCGAGAAACGATAGGACACGTCCTTGTCGAGGCCCACGCATTTAAGGCAATACTTCGCAAGTTCGAGGCAATTTTTGAATTCCGATTCGAGTTGCGACGGCATACACATAATGTGGCCTTCGGAAATGGTAAACTGTCTTACGCGGATAAGTCCGTGCATTTCGCCCGACGCCTCGTTTCTGAACAGCGTGGAAGTCTCGCCGTAACGCTTAGGAAGGTCGCGGTAGGATTTCATTCCGTTTTTATATACCGCATATTGGAAGGGGCACGTCATAGGACGCAACGCAAAAACTTCGCCTTCCGCGTCGGGGTCGCCGAAAATGAACATACCGTCCTGATAGTGTTCCCAGTGTCCGCTTATCTGATAGAGTTCGCGCTTTGCCATATAAGGCGTTTTTGTAAGAAGATATCCGCGTTCAGCCTCGGTGTCCTCGACGAAACGGTTCAGAATCTGAAAAAGTTTTGCGCCCTTCGGCATAAGCAAAGGAAGTCCCTGCCCGATGTTTTCGTCGGTCATAAAATATCCGAGTTCCCTGCCGATTTTATTGTGGTCGCGACGCTTTGCGTCCTCAACGGCGGCAAGATATGCGTCGAGGTCGGCCTTTTTTTCGAACGCCGTACCGTATATACGGGAAAGCATTTTATTGTGCTCGTTGCCCTTCCAGTATGCGCCCGTAAGAGAAGTAAGCTTAAACGCCTTGATTTTTCCCGTCGAAGGAAGGTGCGGTCCCGTGCAGAGGTCGACGTAATCGCCCTGCTTGTAAAAGCTGATTTCCTCACCCTCGGGCAATTCCTCGATAAGCTGGATTTTATAAATCTCGCCTTTTTTCTTCATCAGTTCGATTGCCTCGGCGCGCGGCAGCACGAAACGGGTTATGGGCAGATTCGCTTTGATGATTTTGTGCATTTCCGCCTCGATTTTGTCAAAGTCCTCCTGAGTTATGGGAGTTTTGAAATCGAAATCGTAATAAAAACCGTTTTCAATCGACGGACCTATTGCGAGTTTGACGGTAGGATAAAGGTTTTTAACCGCCTGCGCAAGCACGTGCGAACAGGTATGGCGATACACCTTTTTACCCTCGTCGTCGGCAAAAGTTACTACTTCGAAACGGCAATCCGCGTCTGCCGTTGCCGTAATATCGCGAAGTTTCCCGTCGGTTTTAACCGCGACGGCGTTTCGCGCCAGTCCTTCGCTTATTTTCTTTGCGGCGTCGAGAAACGAAGTGCCCCGTTCAACCTCGAGAACGCTGTCGTCTTTTAAAGTAAGTTTGACCATATTTTTACCTCTTTTGGATTATTTTTGCGTTATTTTTCGGACAAATCAAAAAATCCTTATGAAAATTTGTCATTTCATAAGGACGATATTACATACCGCGGTTCCACCTTAATTGCAAAACTGCCACTTTATATTCCGTTTTCGCGCGCCGGTGGTATCCTTCGGGGTCGCCGTTGCCTCGCACCAAACGGCAACTCTCTGAAAGCGACTTATCGTCGGGACGTGTCCGTTGCGGCCGGACTTATCCGAAATTGCTTATATTATATATTCGCGTTTTTCATAAGTCAAGCGATTATCTGATTTTTACCCTGACGATATGTCTTAACGCCCGCACCGCTTCTCTTTCGACGTCGCAATTAACCGTAAGTTTCGTGGCGGACACCGCAATTACCGTGCCGATAATATCGAAACCGTCCACGTTAAACAATCGCCTGACGTTTATTTCCCTGCCGTCGCTCTGACGTTTAAGAACGGGTTTTTCGTCGTATTCCAGCACGAGTTCGAGGGGCGTCTGCGTTTTTGTCGCGCTGATATAATTTATTACGTTGTAAATATCCTGCTCGTCGGTGCCTATCTCGAAAAGTCTGCCGCACATATCGGATATTTCTTTCCAGCTGGCTCTTAACGCTTTAAGTCTGAAACGGAAAATGGCGTCCACGTCGTAACTTGCCATTTCCGACAATACTTTTCTGACAAACGCCTTTTCAAGGTCGTAATCGAGATAAATCAGCGTCGATACGAGCGTCGCGACGGGATAATCGAGCTCCTTGTAACCGAGATTTTCAAGATAATACAAAAGTTTATAATGCGTAAGAATAAAATCGGCGACGAAGTTTTCTATTTTGTCGCGTATTTCGTCGGCGTATTCGCAAAGCCCCGCAAGATAAATATATTTTCTGTGGCGGCTTTCCTCCACCGCGCACGAAACGTCTCTTATCGCCTCTACTCCCGCAAGAAGTTCGTCGAAGAATTTTTCGTCGCTTTTATCAATGCTGATTACGTTTGACCACATAGCACTATTGTATGCAACGAAACGATAATTATTAAACGCCGGACTTTTTCGGGGATATACTTTTTTTATACCTGTTACGTAGGTTTTCTCTTTCCCGATAAAATTTAGTCCTCTTTTTTATCCTCCGTTTCCCCGGGGCCGTGAAAAGCTATCGCGCTGAACCTGGTAACGAGGTCCTTTCTGTATCCGAATATTTCCTGCCGTTTCACTATCAGACTTGTAAAAGCTTCCCAGAAAGTTACCGTAACAGCAATGTCAAACACGTACATTATTATTTCTTTTGCGATTCCGTCAGTCTGCCAGAACAGATTCATAAAAATCGTCGCAAGAAGAAGCACCGTTCCGAGACCTATAAGGCTCCACGATATTTTGTTTTCCTTTATCCTGCCCGATTTACGGCCCACGTATTCGAGTACGATATTTTTTTCAAAAATTTTTTCGAGAGTCTCTGCGTCGTATCCCTGCAAGTCGCGAAAACGTACGTCAAGTTTAATTTTGTATCTTCGCGGAATTATTCTGAACGCAGACGCTATCCAATCCAGAAAATCGTCGCTGAGAACGGGAATTTTCGAATTGTAATTCAAATCGAAGATATCGTCCGGTTTATCGAAGTTCAGAACGATGTTCGCAACTTTTTTCTCTTTGTCGATATCGAAAAAGTCGTCTTCGATATTCACAATGCTTTTTATCGCTTCTCTATACATATCACACACCAGTCCTTATAACGTATATTAGATATTATACCATATTTTGCGGGACTTACGAATATTTTTGCGAAACGTTGCACTAAAACCGCTTTACGTGCGGGTTTACCCGTTGCCGAAAACAAAAAAGACGATGTTCTTCACATCGTCTTTTATGGTGCGGTCGATGGGACTTGAACCCATACGGTCTTCCCATACGCCCCTCAAACGTACGCGTCTGCCTGTTCCGCCACGACCGCAAGCAAGATGTAATATAGCATACTTGATTTTTTATGTCAAATATTTTCGGATATTTTGTGACGATTTTTATTATTTCGCCCCATAGAATACGCACGGTTAAAGCCTGAGAATGCTTTTATCCGTTTCCGAATCGGTCAGAAGATATTTTGCGGTTTTTCCGGCGGTGTATTTCGCAACCTGCACTTCGCGTCCGATGTAGCGTCTGTCTATAAGTCTGTTTGCGCTTCCCTCCTCAAGAGTAACGGTCTCGTCGTCGCAACGCACTATCAGCCTTCCCTGATATTCGCGCAGGACGGTCGGACGGAAAACCGCGTTCCCCCTCGACATAATCTCTGCCACTTTGTTGGAAAGGGGTTTTTCGAGAAGTTCTTCATACGTGCCGTACTGCTCGATTACGCCGCCGTACAATACGACGATTTTATCTCCCATAACCCGCGCTTCGTCGATATCGGAAGTAGCAAATATTTTCATTCCTTCGAGATTTAGCGAGATTTCTTTCAGTTTTGACAAAAAACCGCCCTTTTCGTCTTTACCCAAAGCGCGAAGAACGTCGTCGAAAAGATATAAGTCGCGTTTAACCAGGCCGAGTCTCGCGACGGCAATATACGGCTTCACGTTATCTTTGACGTTTTTTGCCCGCATATCCGCGTATTTCCGCAATCCGAATTCGTCGATGGCTTTTTCCGCGGGAGCAGTATCCGCACCGCGCACGTAAAGAGGATAGCAGACGTTTTCGCGCACTGTTTTCCTTTTTAAAATACAATAATCTTCGAGGATTGCCTGAACTCGCGCTCCCTGCGGTTTTTTTGAAAGAGAAACGCCGTCGAGTACAAACTCGCCCGAATATCCGACAAGTCCCGCAATCGCGTTTATAAGCGTCGTTTTTCCGTCTTTTTCGCCGCCGACGACAGCAAGGCAGTCGCCCTCGAAATCGAGGTCAAACCCCCTTAACGCGCGAGAACCTCCGCGATATGCAACCGAAACGTTTTTTGCGGAAAATACGTGCATGTTTATCCTCCGTAATTGTAATTCTGAAAACCTGACCGATAAATTTTCAATCGCAAATTCATCGTCCGGTTTTGTCGAGATATGCCTGCAGAATTATGCATGCGGCAACGGCGTCTATGACTTTTTTGCGTTTTTTACGGCTCATATCCGCTTCGAGCAACGCTCTTTCTGCGCTGACCGTAGACAGTCTTTCATCCTGAAAAACCACGGGAAGACCGCTGAAATCGTGCAATTTTGCGGCAAATTCGCGCGTGAGTTCGGCTCTTTTGCCCTCTGTGCCGTCCATATTGACGGGCAACCCGACGACAAAAGCGTCTGCGTTTTCCGATACCGCAAGGTCTGTAAAGTATTTTATGTCGACATCGTCGTTGACCCTTCTGTAACTCTCGCGACCGTTCGCGCAGATTCCGAGCATGTCGGATACCGCTATTCCTATTCTGACGTCTCCTACGTCAAGTCCGATTTTTTTCATATGAACTCCTATATCGCTATTCTTTCAAACAGCTCTTCCGCTTTTTTGTTCAGAACGATTTTAAAAACCGCCGCAAGAACGACGCCTATTGCGGCTACGCCCGTCCAGAAACCGGCTATAGCCGCGCCGAAATTGAGAGCGGCCTCGTATTTTACTATAATCTGCGCGGCAAACATATACACCATACCCAGCCCCATTGCGTAAAACATAGGCACGAGAGGATATATGTTGCGCTTAATCACTTCATAAGGACTTGTCCAACTTATGTTTGGCTTTTTCAGGTCGCGATAAATGCAAAGTACGTTAAATGCGTAAGCGTATATTACAAGAACGGCCGCCGTCGGCAGAACGTTAACAACGTCGCCGCGGGACACCGCAAGACCCGTTATCGTCATGAGTACGATACCCGTAAAAGACACCGCGTTTGCAAGCGCCGTTTTCGCTTTAAGGACGTCTTTCAGTTTTACAGGAAGATATCTGAGCACGTAAAATGCGCCGCCCTCTCTCGAAAACGCAAGCGCGGCGGTATAGTTTGTGCCGCATAAAAGCATAAGACAATAAAACAGCGTCATACCAGCGTTAACGAAATTCGACGAAACGCCTCCCGACAAAGCAGGAACTCCCGTATTTATTACGTTCATTACTATTACTATTACCGGTGTGATTATGCTACCCATAATACTGTTGAAAGCGAAACTCTGATTTCTGAAAAGGCATTTCGCCTCGCGGACGAACAACGCCTTTTTCAATCCCGAAACGGGTTTTGCGGTTCTTTCGGGCGACTTGCTTTTTTTCCTCGTCTCTTCCTCGCCCGCGGTCATCGACTTTTTATAAAGTAAAGCGGAAAGCATAACCGTAACGCCTACCGCCCCCGCGACCGTTGCGATATAAATCAGCGCGTTGACGAAAAACCTCGTTCCCGTAAGCGCGAGCGCGAAATACCTGTTGAAAAACACCGCTTTGTCAAAACCGTTTATCATTGTTGCCATCGCGGGAGGCAACGCCGTAACCGAACCGTCGACAAAGCGTCCGATTCTGTCGGCAAGCAGAACGTACACCGCAAAGAAGGCGACGAACAACAAAATATTCAGAATCAGCGTCGTTACCGATTTGTTTTTAAAATACGCGACTATGCGTATCAGCGGGAAAGACAGCACTGAAACTATTGCAAGAGGTATTACCGGCGTGGTTATCAGAACGACGGGTATCATAAAATAAAAATACATGGGAAAAGACGCGCCCGCATTGACGCATCCTGCCGCATACGAAATAATCGCAGGCAGCATAAATACCGTACAAAGCGCCAGTTCGTTCAGATATATAACCGTAAGTTTTACCGAAAATATCGTCTGCGGTCTTACGGGCAAAGAGGACAGAAATTCGTTATCCTTCGAAAAATACGTGTTGGACAACACGCCCGTAACGCCGAAAAGCATAACCATTATCTGAACGCCAGAAATAATCGTCGAAAGCAACTTGACGTGCATATTATCGAAAACGGATATACCGGCTATAACGTATACGACGGCTGAAAGAATGAAAACCATAACGCCGACGCCGAGAATCATCATAACCGCGCCGAAAACCGTTGCGGCTTTTCTCTTTGCGTCTTTACCGTTTTTATCGCTGATAAATCTGCCTTTCAGCGACCTGAAATTATTCAGAAGGACGGTTTTTAAAAGTTTTAAATACAATTTCATCGTTTTTTTACCGAAACGGCGATTTTTACTCGGAAACCGTGTTTTCTTTTTCGTCTTTTTGCGTGACCGAAAGGAAATAACTTTCAAGCGAAGCGTTGCCGCTGGAACGCAGTTCGTCTATCGTGCCCTGAGCAATAAGACGACCTTTATCGATAATTCCGACCCTGTCGCAGATTTTTTCGACGACGTCGAGCACGTGGGAACTGAAAAATACGGTGCCGCCCTCTTTGCAATGTTCGCGCATAAGTTCTTTAAGCTGAAACGCGCTCTGCGGGTCGAGGCCGGTCATGGGCTCGTCCAGAATAAAGAGTTTGGGATTGTGAATTATCGCGCCTATTACGTTGATTTTCTGCTGCATACCGTGCGAGTAGGATTTTATGGGAGAATTAAAAACGTCGCGCATATTGAAAATATCCAGATATTTTTCAAGGCGCGCTTTATATCCGTCGGCGTCGGAAACTCCGTAAACCGAAGCCATAAAACCGACGTATTCCGCCCCCGTAAGTCTGTCGTATATCACGTGACTGTCCGAAACGTATCCCATACTTCTTTTTGCCTCGAGAGGCTGTTTTACGACATCGTAACCGTTGACTTCGATATTGCCCGAATCGAATCCGATGATTCCCGTAACGCATTTTATCGTCGTCGATTTTCCTGCGCCGTTAGGGCCTATGAAACCGAATATTTCTCCGTCGTTTATTTCGAGCGTAAGGTTATCCACGGCCTTTACGTCGCTTCTTCCGTACGATTTGGTAAGTCCGTTAATTTTAAGCACATTTAACCTCCGTGAGTCGTTTAGTATATGTTAGCATTTGCGCGCGAAGGTGTCAAGTCAGCGCGAAAGGTCAAGCACCAGTCTCCCGTCCGGCGTAGGAGTTGCGCTTGAGAGAATCATTTCCTTTATTCTTCGCGGCGATGCGGACGGATATTTTTCCGTCAGCAGACAGCATGCGCCCGCAATATAAGGCGCGGACACCGAAGTACCGCTCATTTTTTTGTACGTAGAATTCGCCGATACCGATATTACGTCCACCCCGAGCGCGTATATTTCGGGTTTTCTGCGCCCCATAACGAATCCTCTCGACGTAAAATCGGCAACCTTACCGTTTTCGTCGACCGCTCCTACGCTTATGACGTCGGGACTCGTTGCGGGCGTTTTTATCGCGCCGCGCCCTTCGTTACCGGACGCCGCCACAACGGATATTCCGTTTTTTACCAGAATTTCGGCGCCGCGCCTTAGCGGGTCGTTTGCGTCGGTGGGATTTGCGCCGAAACTCATACAGCATACTTTTACTCCCGTTTCTTTCCGGGTGTCGAGAATCCATTGCATTCCGTCGAGAACGTCAAACGCGCCGCCCTCTCCGTCGGAGCCGATTGCTTTGACGGCCACCACTTTCGAATCGCGCGCCACGCCGGCGTATTTGCCTCCCGATGTAAGCCCGTTCCCGCACGCGACCCCCGCAACGAACGTTCCGTGTCCGTTATCGTCGTAAAAGTCGTCTTTTCCGCCAATTAAATCTTTAAAACGGAAAAGTCTGTTTATCGGGGTGCAGAAATCGAGATGAGGGGACACACCCGTGTCGATTACCGCAAGCGACACCCCCCTACCCGTCAGCGACGTATTCACGTAAACGGGAGGTCCTATTCCGCGCGATACGCTCTCCGCGGCGAAAACGCGGGCGCACGAAGTAACGTACCTGACGGCGGGATATCTTGCGAGACGTTCGAGTTCCGACGCGTTCGTTTCAATTCCCACGGCGTTGATAAAAGGATATTCCCTTACAATTTCAAACCCGTCGGGAGCGCTTTTTGCGGATAAATATACGATTATCCTGATTTTTTCGTCCGAAAGAGTATTTACCGCATAAGTAAGCGATTTCGAAATTTTATTCCCCCACATCGATAACGCTGATAATCTCTTTTAATTTTTTCAGTTGATTTTTATCGAGCATCGGCGCAACGGTATCGTAAAAGTTTTTAAGTCGTTCGCCGTCGAGTCTGCCCTCCCTTCTTGCCTTGTCGGCTTCTCTCACAATTTCGTCCATAAGTTCTTTCTGCGATTTTCCCCTCATGCGTTTTACGGTATCGTCGTACGTTCTTCTGACTTCTTCCTCGCCGAACCGACGGTCGTTACCGGTGTTTTTCGTTTTTTCGTTTTTCTTATTTTCCGAATACTGTCTGAAATCCATAAACCCCTCCGCACTATTTCAATTTATGCGACATATATATTAAACGTGACGGAGGAATTATGAATATAAATCCCATGATGATGCTGCCGCTGCTTCTGAACAAAAACGGAAACGGAGAAAGCAACGACGATATGACAAAAATGCTTTCGGTAATAAGCGCTATGAAAAACGGCGACGGCACCGACGCTGTTATGAATCTGCTTCCCGTCGACGAAAAAACCCGGGCAATGATAAATATGTTCAAAGATATTAACGCGCCTCCGTCCGAAAACGTCGCGACGAACTGCGAAAAAAAAGAATTCCGTCCTTCGTTTGCGGGAGAAAACATCAACGCCGCCCTGAACAGACTTATAAATAAAAGCGGAAAGTAATACTTTAATTATTTACATATTACGACATTTTTCGACAATCGCTTGACTTTTTACCCCCCGTCGTTGCAATATTTTTATTGTTTTGCGAGGTCATAATGTACAAGCGATTTTCGAAAAATCTGCGCATTGCGCGAAAACTCAGAAGAGTAACGCAGGCCGAACTTGCGGCTGCGGTGGGCGTAAGCAGAAACACCGTAAGTTCGTGGGAAAACGGCGTTACCGAACCGAATTTAACCGCTTTGAAAACCATCTCGGATTATCTGGACGTTTCCCTCGACGACCTCTTCGGACGTTAAACGGGACGCACGTATTTTCTTTCCCCGTCGCTGACTGCCTCGAAAATTCCTATAAAAGAAGAAAAAGAGTATCTTTCGGTAAGTGCCGTTACCGAATTTTTCTGTCTTTCCGAAAACCTTACCGAAAGACCGCACCCCGCTTCCGCCTCTTTCGGCGTATTGATGACCGCGGCCTGAATGCGGCGGCTTTTCATGATTTCGTAAAATTTTATCGTATGCTCCCGACTTCTGAAGGCAATAAAAAGATATTTTTCCATAACGTCCTCCATATTATGTATCGAAGGGAGTTTCTTTTTATGCCCTGTTAACAGTATATTCGGCGTAAAAATTTAAGGAACCTGCCACGGGGAGGAAAATGATATATTTCGATAATTCGGCAACATCGCGTTTTAAACCCAGACAGACTTTAAAAGCAATCAGACGGGAACTTCTGCACAGCGCGAACGGCGGCAGAAGCGGACACAACGACGCCGTCGCGACGGCGATGAAAATTTCCGATACCCGCACGCTTTTATGCGATTATTTCAACGCGAACGAAGTAATTTTTACCAAAAACTGCACCGAAGCGCTGAATATCGTCGTTTACGGCATACTGAAACGCGGAGACCACGTTATAACCACGGTAACCGAACACAACAGCACGCTCAGGCCTCTTTACAATCTGCAAAAAAACGGAATTATCGAATTATCGGTGATAAATCCCGATAAAAACCTGAAAATAAACCCGTCCCACGTAAGAAGAATGATAAAAAACAATACCGCCCTGATTGCTCTTAACGCCGTTTCCAACGTTACGGGCGTGGAAAACGACGTCGGTAAAATCGGCGCGATTGCGGCGGAATTCAGAATCCCCTTTCTCGTCGACGCGGCGCAGGCCGTTCCTCACGTTTCTTTCGATATGAAAAAACAGGGAATATCATATATTGCGTGCGCCGGGCATAAGGGTCTTCACGGACCGCAGGGAACGGGCTTTCTCGCTTTAAACAGACTTGCCGAAATAACTCCGCTTATATACGGGGGTACGGGTACGAATTCGGACAGCGTTTATCAGCCTCACAACCTTCCCGAATCGCTGGAAGCGGGCACGCTTAACGCACCCGGGATAATAGGCCTCGGGGAAAGCGTAAGATGGACTATTGAAAACCTCGATAAAATAACGTCTAAAATCAAAAGACTGAACGACAGAATAATGTTCGCTCTGAAAACGATGAAAAACGTCGAAGTCTACACACCCGTCGGAACGGATACGGGCGTTATATCCTTCAATATAAAAAATCTCGACAGTGCGGAAACGAGCGATATTCTCAATAAAAAATACGATATCGCGGTGCGTTCGGGATTGCACTGCGCGCCTCTGATGCACAACTTTCTCGGCACTCTCGAAAAGGGCGCCGTACGCATCAGTATAGGATACAACAATACCGACGCCGACGCCGAAAAACTGATTGAGGCCGTAAGGGATATTGCCGAATACGGCGTAAGATGATTATTTGATTTTACCGAGTCGTTTCCGTCGCTCGCGCACGGTTTTTTCATAGCCGTGCTCCGACGGAACGTAAAACTTTTCGTCCTTTAACGAATCGGGAAGATATTGCTGTTCGACGTAGCCGCCGTAGTCGTGCGGATACTTATAGCCGCTTATTTTATCCTGCTTGTAGTTGACGTCGCGCAGGTACACGGGAACGGCTTCGTTTTTTACCGCCCTCACCGCTTCCTCCGCTTTGTCCTTCGCGATGACGACGCTGTTGGACTTTTCGCTTTCGCAGACGCATATTATCGCTTCGGCAAGAGGCAGTTTACCCTCGGGCATTCCTATCTTTTCATAAGCGACGAGCGCGTTGGTCGCAACGACAAGCGCGTCCGGATTCGCCATTCCGACATCCTCGGCGGAGTGCGCTATCGTGCGTCTGAAAATAATAAGAGGGTCGCAACCGGCGTCGATAAGGCGCATTGCCCAGTATAACGCGGCGTCGCTGTCGCTTCCTCTGAGCGATTTGCAAAAGGCCGACAACATATCGTAATAATCGTCCTCGTTTACCGAAAGAACTCTTTTCTGAATACTTTGTGCGGCGATTTCTTTATTTATGCGGATAACTCCGTCTTTATCGGGCGCGGTCGTTACCGCGGCGAGTTCAAGCGCGTTGAGCGCCGTCCTCAAATCGCCCGAAGCGGCCAGCGCGAGATATCCGAGCGCGTCGTCGTCCGCCGAAACGTTCATATCGAGAAGTCCGCGTTTATCGTTAAGAGCCCTGTTGAGAGCTTTCGTAATATCGGCGTCGGTAAGAGGTCTGAATTCGAAAAGTCTGCATCTCGATACTATCGCCTTCGTCATGGAAACGTACGGATTCTCCGTCGTACTGCCGATAAAAACTATATATCCCTGTTCGATGGCGGCAAGCACGCTGTCGGACTGAGCCTTGTTCCAGCGGTGACATTCGTCCAAAAGCAGATAGGTTTTTTTGCCGTACATCAGAAGTCGGTTTTTCGCTTCCTCGATTACTCTTTTTGCGTCGGCAACGCCGCTTGAAACGGCGTTCAGTATTTCGAAGTGGCTGTTTGTGTTTTTTGCGATAATATTTGCAAGCGTAGTCTTACCTGTACCCGGAGGTCCGTAAAATATGCAACTTCCGAGTCTGTCTGCGGAAATTGCGCGCCTTAAAAGCGAGCCTTCTCCCACGATATGACTCTGTCCGATAAACTCGTTGAGAGCAGCCGGCCGCATTCTCTCCGCAAGAGGTTTCAATGCGTCGTTGTTTTGGTTTGCGTAATCGAATAAATCCATACTTCGGATTTTATCACAACGAAACGCGAAATGCAAACCGTTTCAGGGATATATTACGTCGAATATCCGATTATCGCCCTCTCTTATGGGTATTGCGGAAACGCTTTTCAGTTCCACACCGTTTTCAACGAGCATGAATTCGCCGCCTCGTCTGAATCTGAAAATATATCTGCTTTTTCCGTCGTCGTATTTTACCGTGTACTCGTCCATTCCCGCGGGCGGACGCGGATTGACGCATATCGAACGGTTTTCTATTCTGACCCCCAGAAAACCTTCTATTACGGTTTTGTAGCACCAACTCGCGCTGCCCGTGTACCAAGTCCAGCCAGCGCGCCCCTCGTGCAACGAATTCGAATAAACGTCGGCGGCAAGCACATACGGTTCGCCTTTGTATTTTAGGACCGTTTTTTCGTCGCGGCATTTTTCGACGGGATTTATCGCGTTAAAAATCTCGTACGCTTCGTCGGTTCTTCCTTCGTTAATCAATGCAAGAATAAACCACATAGCGCCGTGGGTATACTGCCCTCCGTTTTCTCTGATTCCTTCGGGATATAAACTGATATAACCGTAATATCCGTTTTCGTCAAAAGGCGGCGCAAGTAACAAAAACATTCCGTTTTTTCTGTCAAACAGGTCTTTTTTTGCAGTAGTTAGTCCGTCGTTAACCTTTTTTTTGTCGTTTATACCTGCCAGAGAAGCCCACGCCTCGGATATCGCGTCGATTTTCATCGCTTTGGATTTTCCTCCGCCCAACCACTCGCCCGAAGCAGTGACAAGCCTTTTGAAGCGACCGTTTTCGAAAGTTTTGAGAACGGCGGACGATAATTTTTCCGCCCTGTCCGCCCAAAAAAGTTTTTCCTTACCCTCGTAAAACGTGCTCATCCTTTTAAGCACGGCAATATAAAATTCGGTAAGCCATACGCTTTCGCCCGCCGTTTCGGTGCCTACGGCGTTCAGAGCGTCGTTCCAGTCGCCCGAACCTATTTTAAGAAGTCCGTTTTCGCCGATACGGTATGCGTTATTCATAATTCTTTCGAGATGCGTAAGAAGCGAATCGCGTTTTCCCTCGTCGGGAATTTCGAAACGGTCCTCCTCGTTGACGGAAAGCCGCGCCGACAGCAGATAAGGCACGGATTCCCGAAGAATACCGTCGTCGCCGGTAACCGATACGTATTCCGTCACCGCATAAGGCAAAAACAGCCCGTCGTCCGATATGCGGGTGCGCACGCCGTGTCTTTCTCCGTGCCACCAATGCATAACGTCGCCCTCGTAATATACGTGAGACGCAAGGTCCAGCAATAGTTTTCTCGTCCGCGCGGGGTCGATATAAACGAAAGTCAGCAAATCCTGCGCCATATCTCTGAAACCCGTTGCGCCGCCCGCCTGATACAGTGAAGTTTTGCCGTTTATTCTCGACGAAACGGTCTGATAAGCAAGACAGTGATTGAAAAGAACGTCCATATCGCGGTTTCCGGTTTCGATTGAAAAAACGTTCAGTTTTTTGAAATAATCCGTACTTTTGCGTTTTTCGCAAGCCATATCGTCCGTTCGCGCGTTTCTCACGCTTTTATAATCTCCGCCGAAAACGAAACGATACGTCTCGCTTTCGCCCGCTTTCAGATTCACGTCGTAATACGCCGAAAAAGTAGCGTTGTTCATAGAGGCGGAAGGTATTTCCGCCCCTCTCGAACGCGGGAAAAATTTTTCGTCGTATTTTCCCGAAAACGCTTTAAGATAAGCGCTTACTCCGTTTTTAACGTTAACCGCCTCGCGGATTCCGTCCTCGGTTTTCATAAAAATATAATCGCCGTCTTTACGCGCGCCTAAAACGAGCGCGGGAACGAAAAAGAGTTTGCGTGAGATATCCTCGGAAGCCGTAACGGTTACTTCGAAAACCTTCGCGCCGCCGTCGCAAATCATATATTCGGACACTTCCGAAGTAAAACCGCCTCCGCTACCCGAAAACCGGCTTTCTCCCTGACAATGCGAGACGTGCGCCCCCGCTTTCAGGTCGAACGCCGAGGTATCGCCGTCGAAAAGTAAAATCCTTTCGGAAGGAATATCGGACGTATAATCGTTTCGCCATTCGGTCAGTTTACTTTCCCTCGAATTGCCGTAATAGGTATATCCTCCGCCGCCGTCCGTAACCACCGTGCCGCCCTTAGTACCGCAGATAACGTTCTGATAAGGCAGAAGAGTGCGCTCGTAAAAAGGCACCACCTCGTACGCGTCGCGCGAAAATCCGCCCTCTCCCGTTCCGAAAATAATTTCGGGCGGCGCGGCAGGCGTCACTTCGGATATCGACGGATTTTCCGTTTTTTCCTCGGAGAAACTTATCTTCGAAAAATCGTAAAAACAGATTTCTTCAAGGATTTTTACGGGCGTTTCGTCGTCGAGAAACACGTCCCGTCCCGTAACGCATTTGTCCAGAACTTCGGCGATTTCTCTTCTTACGGGCGCAAAATATCCGTCCCTGTCGGAGTAAGATACGATAAGACTCACCGCAATTCCCGCAGACAGCCATCTGTCCGAAAGCGTAAGCGCGCGTTTAAGCGCGTTCTTGTTGCCGTCGTAAACGAATAACAAGGGTTTTCTCGTAAAGTTGTGCGAATAGCGCATAAAAGTTCTGTTATATCTGCATATTCCGATTATTTTTTCGGCAGAAAAAGGTTCGTATATGAGTTTTGATGTCATAACGAGCGAAATATCGAAAAATCTTTTGTCCGTTATCGCGTTTTTTACGGCATTTCTTTTCGTTGACAACGCCCTGAAAGAAGATTGTCTTGTCTTGGCCAGTTCGCGGAGAACGCCCTCGCGACTCGTTCCGGCGGTTATATAAACGTCGATTTCTTTCGTTGAAAAAGCTTTAACATCGATATCCGCCGAAAATATGCACGCCGGGTCGAGCACCGCTCCGAATATTTCTTCGTTTTTTCTTTTTCCGAATACTCCCGCGGGATTTTTTGCGGTGTGCCCGCGCGAAAGGAAAGAATATCCGTCCGACGAAAAAACGGCGTTACACCCGTCTGCCCGCACGCCTAAAAACATTCCTTTATTATTATCTCTTTCCCGCCTTCGCGCGATGAAAACGTCCCCGTCTTTTTCCGTCTCCACGAACATATCCGAGAACACGGGATGGGCGATTTCGTTTTCGGTATAATTCAGCGCAAGGTCGAAATAAAAAGTTACCCTGTATTTTTTATCGGAATCGCAGTCGTTTTTTACCGAAAGCGTACGCACTTCTCCTTCGAAAAAGCACGGACAGGCAATCCTTTCCGAAAGTCCCGCCGCGCGGTTTTCGTAAGTTATGAAACCGTTTTCGAAAACGGTTGAATAATCGCCGTCGGAAAAAACGGGAGCGGCGCACGGAGAAGAGACTTTTCCGTCTTCGTCGGTTACGTAAAAGAACATACCGCAGACAATATTCGGGTCGTTTCTGAAACGGTTTATCGCAATTCCCGACTTTTTCGAATAGCCGGCGCCGGCGTCGTCGGCAACCACAACGTAATCGGAAGACGACAGCACGTGCATAAGCGGCTCGGCGCGCATACCCGATACCTTTCTCGATATTCTGCATTCTTCGTGGGCGTCGTATACAAACACGTTCTTGTCGGGACGAAAACCTTTTTTATCGTTTCTTCTTTCGGACAGAATGATTCTGTCGGCATGCACTTCGGGCGCTTCGGAAAACGCGCGTCTTATCGCGCCGTCGGTAAGATGGTCCGCAATCGCCGCAAGCGTCATTCCGAGATGGTGCGCCATATATTCGCATACGATGCGCGGCGCGCCCGACAAGTCAAGCGCTTCGTACAGACCGTAACGTCCGTTCATTTCCCATCTGTTTTCCAGTTTTTTAAGATTTTTCACGACCTCTTTTTCGGCGTAATCGAGCATCAGAAAAGACGAATAAGGCGATATAACGCATTTCGAAAGTTCGCTTTTAAGACTCAGATTGTCCAGTCCGAAGGCTTTGTAGGCGAAATTCCTGTTGTCGTCGAGGTCGAAATAACCGCTTTCCGAAATGCCGAACAATCCTTTGCATTTACGTCTCGTCATAATCTTTACGGCGCTTTTCGAAGTGCTTTTCAGAAGGCCGCCCGCCGGAGTATCGAGAAACAGGTCGGGCATAAGATATTCGAACGCCGTTCCTCCGAAACTCAGAAGAGTGTTTCCGCCCTCCGACGTAAATTCTCTTGCGAGATTGCACCACGATTCGACGGGAACGCCGAAACAGACCCCGAGATAGGCAAGAAGCCGCGCTTCGGACACGACGTTATCGTAATGACCCGAAAATCTGTTGCGGGATTTGTCGTATCCGATATAAAAAAGTCCGGCTTTCTCGTCGAACAACGCCGTAAAATCCACTTCTTCGAGATAACTGTCGACCGCTTCGCCTGTTTTTCCCCCGAAAATTTCGCGCGCCGTAATCAACGCCGTTATAAAATTCGCGCTGTCGACGCTGCTGACGTATTCGGGATAAAGCGGTTTCCCCGTTCCGACGTCGTACCAGTTGTAAAGATGTCCGCGATATTTTTCCAGAGAAAGCGCGGCGGTCACCGTTTCGAAAACTCTGTTTTCCGCTTCTTCTTTCGGGACGATTCCCAGAAGATACGCGGAAATTTCGGCAATCACCGAAAATCCGATATTTGTGGGCGAAGTATAATTCACTCTTTCGTTTTTCGGCAATTCGTTGAAATTGTCGGCGATAAGCGTCGTGCGGCTTTCTCTGAAATAGGCGTACGCTTTTACGGCGTGTCCCATAAGATACTGCCTGATTTCGGGTTTAACCTTCGCGCGTTTTTTCTCATATTTTCCCGCATAAAACGGCTTCCATTTCAGCAAATTCCTTTTCAGCGCGGTTTTCACGCAGGATACTGAAAACAGAACCGCGTCGGAAACCGCGGCATAAGGCAGAACAGAAAGCGCGAACAGCCGTCGCACGAAAACGGTCGCGGCGTCTTTGATACATGCGAACGTCCTTTTGTTTACGAACGCGGCGAAAAAATTATCCGCGGCGGATATTACGAAATCAGCGAAAAACGTTACGGCGGATATTATTGCGAGATTGACGTTCGAAAAAGCCGCGGCAAGCGCGAACAATACGGCGTAAGCGGGTGCCGAAAGTACACTTATCGCGTTAAAAAACATAATATATGCATAAAAAAACGGGATTTTATCTTTTTTATCGTCGCTTTTTGCAAAATTCAGAAAAGGTAAAAGCTGTATGTCGCCACGGGTCCAGCGCATTCGGCGCTCCTCGTCGGACGCAAAACTCAACGGCACGCTTTCGTAAACGGAAACGCCCGCTCTGCCCGTTTCGAGAACAGCTCCTTCCAGAATATCGTGCGACAGAATTCTCTTTTCGGGAAGTCTGCCGTACAGTTTTCTGACGTAACTTTCAAGCCGGAATATCCCCTTACCGGTAAAAAGAGCGCGTCCCGTAACGTCGAAGAACAAGGAAGAATACGAGGGATATTTTTCATAACCGTCCCCTCCGTAAAACAGACGGGAATATAACGATTCGAGGGAAAACGCGTCGGTTTTTCCGTCGAAAGCAAGCAGGTCGAATTTTTCGTTCATCGGATGAAGCAACGCGTTGACGGCGTCGAGAACGCTTCCCGGAGCCAGCACGCTGTCGGCGTCGAGAACGATAAAAAACTCGGGCTTTCCCCATTCTTTTTCGGAAAGATAGCAAAAATTTTCATTATTGCCGTCGTATAAAAATTTCGCATAGTCCTCGACGGCGCCCCTCTTTCTCTCTCTTCCCGAAAATCCGCCTTCGCCGTTGTCGCTGCGACGTCTCACCGCCACTCTGACGCCCTTTTTCCCGTACGTTTCTATTGCGGCATAAAGTTTGTCGTCGTCATCGTCGCGCACCTTGTCCGAACCTTTGAAATCCACAAGCAGAGTAAACGTTGCGTTTTTCCCTTTATTGGCGAGATACGTCTCGTAAAGACGCGCGAGATTTTCTTTCAACGAGTCGGCATTCCCCGCAAAAACGGGCACCACCACGTCGGTTTTTGCGAAATCGGGTATTTCCTTATATCCCGTTCTCATCACGGGACGTTTTTTAACGAAATGCGAAAACAGATAATTATTTACCGAATACGCCGCCGGCAAAAAAGCCGCGAACGCGACGACTCCCGCGATAATTCCCCTGACGAGTCCTCCCGCAAGCAATCCCGCGGCCGAAGCAAATGCGGCGGCAATCAGAAAATGACCCGAAATATAAAGCGCGGCTTTATTGACAACGCGGTTTTTACTTATGAGATTCGCATTGTTTTTTACGCTTTTGTTAAGCGCTCTACCGTCCGAAAAAAGCAGGTTTCCGAAATGCTCGCCGTCGGAAGCAAGAGAAAGAAGTCGTTTTGCGTATTCGTCCTCTCTTAAATTGACTCTGTCCGAAAGCACGGCGGTCTTTTCGAGATAAAGTTTTTTAGTGGTCTCGTCCGACGCGTCGAAAACGCCGTCGGCGGAATAAACCTTGTAAACGGGCAGGTATTTGTAAAGTTTTTTCGTAAAAGCGTCGGCGTTTATGAGACTTCCGACAAGCGACGAGGTAAGCAAATCCGTTTCGGCAATCAACGACCCGAATACGAATTCGACGTCGTCGAAAGTCCTTGCGCTTTTGTCGAGATATCCGTCGATTTTCGCTTTAAGGCGCATATTATGTTTGCCGATAAAATACAGATAAACGTTGTTTTTTATATATTTTTTCAGTAATTTTTTGGATTTTTCGGCCGAAAGGCGCATTCTTTCGATATAAACGCATTTATTCGCGCATGCGGCCGTTTTTTCGAGCAGCGCAAATTTCAGCGCGTCGCCGACAGCCGTCGCTTCTCTGTAAGTCAAAGGGTTTACCTCGTTCATTGCCGAAACGGCTTCGATTATTCTGCCTTCGGTAACGTTGCCCGCACCCGTCGCCACGCACGCCCGCATAAGAATAAGAACCCTCGGCACGCCGCCCGAATGAGGCAAATCGCCGAAATCGGGCACTCCCTTATCGAAAATCCCCGAAAATACGTAATTGTTATCGTAAAGCCATTTTTCCGCCTCGTAAAGAGTCTCGCCTTTCACGACCTTTTTCTTTATCATGCGATAGGCTCTTCTTACGGCCTTTTCCGCAGGCGTTATTTCGACGCCCTTTCCGAAAGGCTCGGGGGTTGCGAGTTTTTTCGATAGTTTCGATATTTTCAAAGAAAACTCCTCGTCGGACAAATCCGAAGAAAAATCCTCGTAAAGTTTTTTTCTGGCGTTTTTAAAGATTTCCGCAAGACAGAAAAGAATTATCAGAACAAACGGTATTATAAGCATAAAATAATTCTTGCCAGGATTACGAAGCGTAAACAAAAAAAGAAAGTTACCGGCTCGCGCGCCGATAACTTTCATATGCGAGATTAGTCTGTAAGCCGAGTTCTGTCTTGAACGGTCATCTATCTAGACGTACCGTTGCCGGCACGTTCAAGCGATTGAGGGGACGGACAGGCAATCCATAGTCCCTTTTCTCTTGCATCGGGTGGGGTTTACATAGCCGTGGGCGTCGCCGCCCCGCTGGTGAGCTCTTACCTCGCCTTTCCATCCTTACACGGAAAACCGTGCGGTATATCTCTGTTGCACTTTCCCTGAAGTCGCCTTCGCAGGTATTTCGCCTGCACCCTGCCTTGTGATGCTCGGACTTTCCTCATCTTGCGATGCGACCGTCCGGCTAACTCGCAAAGCGAGTATAACAGGAAAAACCTCTCTTGTCAAGCGGACATACACTTTCCGATTTTTTTCGACATATACTGATTTTACCGTGGAGGTGCACCTTGCTTGAAAGTCTGTTTCTGATGCTGAAAAATCTTTTGATTTTCTCGTCTTACGTCGAAAACAAAAACTCTTTTCCGAAACCGCTGACGCCCGAAAAAGAAGCCGAGTACGTCGCTCGCGCCGAAAAAGGAGATAAAGAAGCCGTGGAACTGCTTATACGCCATAATCTGCGGCTTGTCGCGCATATTGCAAAAAAATACGGCAATTACCCCGATACGGACGAACTGATTTCGATAGGCAGTATCGGACTTATAAAAGCGATAAGAACGTATAAATCGGGAAAAGGCACCGCTCTTGCCACCTACGCCGCAAAGTGTATCGAAAACGAAATACTTATGACGCTTCGCGTAAATAAAAAGCATAAAAACAACGTTTCGCTGAACGACCCCGTAGGCACCGACAGAGAAGGCAACGAGCTTACTCTTATAGATATGCTTTCGACGGACAGCGAAGGCGTTATTACAGACGTCGAAAACCGTATGCTTATCGAAAAAATATCCGAACTCATCGAAAAAACGCTCGACCCGCGAGAATACGAAATCGTTCGGATGCGCTACGGTCTCAACGACACCCCCGCGCTTACGCAGCGCGAAGTGGCCGAAAAATTCGGCATATCGCGAAGTTATATTTCGAGAATCGAAAAAAAAGCGCTTCTGAAAATCAGAAACGCCATAGAATCAAACGGTATGGAACTGAATTAAAGCTCAATGTTTTTGCCGTTCAGATAATACAAAAAACTTTTCTCATCAAACGAAAATACGAGTTTTTTTGCCGTAAGTTGCTGTTTTTTTACTCCGAAAACGGCATTTATATCGTCGCGGCCGTATTTTCCGTCGCCTAATATAAAATGACCGTGCGCCGCAAGTTGCGCTCTTATCTGATGAGTTTTTCCGTTATGTATCGCGACTTCGACCAAAGTGGAATTATCGTCGTAACCTATTACTTTTACCGCCGCTTCTACGGGCACCGCGCCTTCCCGTTTTTCCGAAAAAATCCTGACTTTCCCCTCTTTTGCGTTTTTCCATAAATAATCGCGGTAAACCGTATCTCCGCGCACCTTGCCGTAAACGCGAGCCTCGTAAATCTTTTCGACGTATCCTTCCCTGAATCCTCTTGCGATTTCGTTTTCGGCGCGTTCGTCAAGCGCGAAAATAAGCAAGCCGTCGGTATTCGTGTCGAGCCTGTGGCAGAGAACGGCTGTCTTTTCGTATTCTCTCACGATACTTTCGGCGGAAACGTCGCCCTCGCTTTTAAGGCCCTTCGGTTTATACGCTATAAGCAGGTTTTCGTCGCGGAAAATCTCTTTGAGGCGCATATCTTTCGCGTAGCAACGCACTACGCTGCCGTCGTTCACGATTACGTCGTCGCCGACTTTTACGCCGTCGACGCGCAATTCTTTGTCCTTTATGAGTTTTATTATCGCGTTATAAGAAAACAGCGGATAATGCTCCGCCGTTATTTTCGATAATCTTTGCGGTTTCCCGCGATAAACGAATTCCTTCATTGTTTTTTTTCGGTTTTACCCTTTTTTCCGTCGGAAGTCAGGGTTTCTTTAAGCTGTACGAGACTTTCGATTTCGTTAAGCAAAGTATTGATATCCTTGAACTGACGGTGCACGCTTGCGAATCTGACGTAAGCCACTTCGTCGAGCTGTTTCAATTCCGCCATAACGAGGTCGCCTATTTCGCTGCTGGTGATTTCCTGTTCGAGACTGTTATAAACCTGTTTCTGGACGTTGTTTATCACCTTGTCGATATCGTACATCGAAACGGGACGTTTTTCGCACGCCTTCATAACGCCGGCGCGGATTTTGTTGACGTCGAAAGCCTGACGGTTTCCGCTTTTCTTGACGACCATTATAGGCGTATATTCGACGGTTTCGTAAGTGGTAAAACGCTTTCCGCAATTCACACACTCGCGACGGCGTCTAATTGACGTTCCGTCCTCGTTAAGTCTGCTGTCGACGACTTTGCTTTCGAGACAGCCGCAGTACATACATTTCATAGCGCACCTCACCGCAAAAAAATGTCGCTTGTCCTGAAACGACAGGATTATGATACAACATATTGTGGTGAAGGTCAAGTTTTTTTAACAAAAACCGTCTTTTGTACACATCTTAAGCCGTTGAAGATTGTCGTTTTGCGAAAATCGTCGTCTTGCGGACAGATATCGCCTTACGCTCTCGGGTTTTCCTGCGGTTCGGTCTCCTCGTCTCCCGACATTATTCTTGCCGTTTGTCCCGTAAGCTCGACGAGTACGGCGTCGGTGCCTATCTTGCATACGTTGTGCCAGGGTATGAACAACGCGTCGCCCGACGTCAGACTTTTAATAAATTTGGTATTGCCGGGAACGATAATGCCGAAAATCTGTCCCCGGCAGGTAAACGCGATATCGACGGCCCGCCCGAGACACCTTCCGTCGGTAACGTTGATGACGTCCTTTTCCCTGAGTTCGCAAAAAGTATATTCTTTACTCATAGGAAAATTTTATGACGCGCGTCTTGCGAATATACCGCTCCTTTAAGACAGATATTTTCTTATCGATTCGATTGCGCTCTTTTCGAGACGCGACACCTGCGCCTGCGATATATTCACGAGTTTCGAAATCTCGACCTGCGTTTTTCCCTCGAAATATCTGAGATACAGAATTTCCCGTTCTCTTTCTCCCACCTTGGAAACCGCCTCCGACAACGCGAGGTTTTCCGTCCATTTCTCGTCCGTGTTTCTGGTATCCGCAAGCTGGTCCATAAGAAGCATATTGTCTTCGCCCGAATTTCCCACAGGCTCGAAGTAACTCACCGTATCCGAAACAGCGTCGAGCGCGCAGGCGATTTCCGATACCGGCACGTCTATTTCTTTTGCGATTTCCGTCATACAGGAATTCATATCGGCGCCCGCGTTTATCATACGCTCGCGCGCGCTCAATGCGCGATACGCTATGTTCCTCTGACTTCTGCTGACTTTTATTCCCGTGCTTTCCCTCTGATAGCGTCTGATTTCGCCTATAATCATCGGCACGGCGTACGTTGAAAATTTCACGTTCTGCGACACGTCGAAGTTGTTAAGCGCTTTTAAAAGTCCCACGCACCCCACCTGAAAAAGGTCGTCGGCTTCGCCTCTTCCTCCCGAAAACCTTTGCACGATAGACAATACCAGACGAAGATTCGCGGTAATGAATTCTTTCTTTTTTTCGTCGTCGCCCTCTTTGATTTCGGTAAGATAGCGTCTGCTTTCCTCCCCCGATATCTTCGGTAACGTCGACGTGTCGACGCCAATGATTTCGATTCGTTTCATAAAAAAACCTCCTGCGTGATATGTAGAAGGTTTTCGTTATACGGGGATTTAGTCGGGTCGGAAATCGGAATCGACGCGTTGAATTGTCACACGAGTTTTCCTATTTCCTTTTTCAGTTTCGACACGATTTTCTTTTCGAGTCTCGATATGTACGACTGCGATATGCCCATTTCGGCGGCGATTTCTTTTTGCGTTTTTTCCTCTTCGCCGAAAAGCCCGAATCGCATTTTAAGGATTTTCTTCTCTCTTTCGCAAAGATGCGCGAAACTTTCGGCAAGGATATCCTTTTCGGCGCCGCTTTCGACGTCCTTGTATATCACGTCGCTGTCGGTGCCGAGAATGTCCGATAAAAGCAGTACGTTACCCTCCCAGTCGACGTTAAGCGGTTCGTCGAAAGATATTTCGGCCTTTTGCCGCACCGTCTTTCTAAGATGCATCAGAATTTCGTTTTCTATGCATCGGCTTGCGTAAGTCGCAAGTTTTATCTGCTTTGAAAAATCGAAACTGTTCACAGCTTTTATAAGGCCTATCGTGCCTACGGAAATAAGGTCTTCCATTTCTATTCCCGTGTTTTCGAAGCGTTTCGCGATATACACGACGAGTCTCAGATTGCGTTCGATAAGTTCGTCCTTCGCGCTTTTGTCGCCCGCATTAAGCCTTTTTACAACTTCAGCCTCCTCCTCGGGCGTCAGAGGCGCCGGCAATGCCTCTCCTCCGCAAAGATAATCCGCAGAGTCGCTTCCCGCGCTTAAATCGAAGGCTTTTTTAAGCCAGTCGAAAATTTTTCTTATTAATTCCATATTCCCTCCTATAACGCGTCGGCGTTGTAAATGAGTTTGAATTCCGAAAAAACGTTGTCCGCTACCGCAACGGGAATTTTTTCGAACACTTTGTCTCCGTCGGAATTATGTATTACGATTTTATCCGCAAGCACTACCGGGCACGATTTTACCGAGTGTACCGTCGCAATCTCAATCTTTCGGCTTTTTTCGTCGACGTACGGTTTTCCTATATCGTTTGACAAAATCACGACGGATTTTCCAGTAACGCTGTCTATAATGCGGTTTCCCGTATCGTTGAAACAGGACACTTTCAATCGATTATCGTTGATAAACAACTCGCACGAACGGGCGTCCGAGGCCGAAATTCGCCTTCTCGCGGCAAAACGCCCCGCCTCCCATGAGAAAACCCATAAAAAAGCAAAAGCACCCGTTACGGCGTATTTTACGGCTTTCCCGCCCGCATACGCGAGCGCGCTCCCGCTCGTAAGCGTCATACCGAGAAAAGCGTACGCGGCGCCGCCGGCAATAAACGAGAGAGCGGAAAACACGACTATGAACAGCAGATACTTCTTAAAGCGCTCGTATTTAGCCGCAAAAGCCGTCGTACAAATCAGAGCGCACGTTTTATATACGACCAGCGCACGTCCGACGAAAGGCAGACAGACCGCAAACGTCGCGCCTATAAGCGCCGACAGCAAAACCCTTATCCGGGATTTCGGAAGTTTAAGCGCCGTAACGGCAAGCGACAGCAACGCTCCGTTTACGACGAAGTTCTGCAACGCAACTTCTTCGATATAAACCACGACTAAATTCTTGCACAACTATTTGTCGCATACTTTCCGACGGAGTCGATTTTTTTATACATTTTTGTGAATAATTATACATTTTATATAAAATTTTTATGCATAAAATCTCTTCAAGTCCGATATTTACTGGGTTTCTTGACTTATGCAATTATGCAAAACTCAATTTTCAGCACTGTAAATTTAAGAAAAATCATGATAAACGCCAGCCGTTTACAACCTAATTTCCGTCGTACCCGACGCATTAACGAATACGGTATTTTTTTCGAAAAAGGTTTCTCAATCGAAAAATAACGTTTCCGAAAAGTTTCGGCGACAGACTCCGGCCGGCGCTTCGAAAAATTTTATGAACTGCCCTGTATTACAAAATACTTAACGCCATAATCACGCGATATCGACAATACCGGGCTTACGCGACCGACGGAATACCGGACTAAATTCGTGTCCTTATCCCCACCATTACTCCCGTAGGGGTTTACACGACCGACGGAATACCGGACCGAATTCGTTCCGAATACAGGCCCGTCTTTAAATAATTACGGAATAACCGCTTATCCGTTTGGACAAAAAAATATCCGCAACTGCGGATAATAAAAAAGTTATCAACTGTCGATAACCCGTTTTGTATATTTCGTTCCGGCGGGAATTATGTCCGACGTACGACGTCGGGGCTTCCGCAATCCGATAGGGAATATTCCCGTTTTGCCGTAATAGCCGAAATCGCACCGATAAACCGCAACGCGTCCCTGTTGTACGACGCCGCGTCAAAGAGCGCATGCGTGTGCGCTTTATCCGGACGCCCTGCTCTTGCTCGGGGAGCGGGCGCCCAGGATATATTCAGTAAATGTCGTGCGCTTCGTCGGTTTTACGACGAGACAATAAATTTCAGAATTTCTCCTCCGAAACGATACGTCCTTACGCGCGGGGAAGCACACGCACACGCGTTACGCGTCCGCATACTTTTCGCGTTGTCCGATTGTCTGCGCGGTTATCTCGGCGCGGCGTTTCTCGGGAATGTTTTTCGTCAGTTCGAACGAGAGCGAATCATACGAAGGAATTCGGGAATGTCCTTATCGCCCGTATCCATTCTGCTGCTGTTCACTTCGCCCTGTCTTGCGCCCGCCATAACGGGTTCGCGGACGGGAGTTTCGGGCTGAACGATTTCGGCGCGGACGGCGTTAAGGTCGTCTTTTTTGTTTTCCTCTACCGACGCCTGAAACGCGCTTGCGTCGAAAAGTTTAGCGCCCATATCGAATTCGGGAGTGCGCTGAACGTGACCGTTGAAGCCGGTAGCGATAATGGTAACCACGACCTTGTCGCCCAGTTCTTCGTCAACGCCCGCGCCGAAGATGATGTTGGCGCTGCTGTCGACGACGTCCTGAACGAGTTTGGACGCTTCGGCAACTTCCGAAAGAGAAATGTCGAGACCGCCGGTTACGTTGATGATTACGCCCGTTGCGCCTTCGATATCCGTTTCGAGAAGAGGCGACTGAACGGCCTGACGGACAGCCTCGAGAGTGCGGTTTTCGCCCTCGCCGCATCCGATACCCATATGGGCAAGACCTTTGTTGGACATAACAGTACGCACGTCGTTGAAATCAAGATTGATGAGAGCGGGATTGACGATAAGGTCGGAAATGCCCTGAATACCCTGACGAAGCACGTCGTCGGCAACCTGAAACGCTTTAACGATAGGAGTGCCCTTGGGAACTACGCTTAAAAGTTTTTCGTTGGGAATTATAACGAGAGTGTCGACGTACTGACGGAGATTTTCGATACCTTTTTCGGCGTTCTCCATACGTCTTTTGCCCTCGAAATTGAAAGGCTTGGTAACTACCGCGACGGTAAGAATACCCATTTCGCGCGCAAGACTCGCAACGACGGGTGCCGCGCCCGTGCCGGTGCCGCCGCCCATACCTGCCGTAATGAATACGAGGTCGTTATCCTGCAATACTTCTTTGATTTGTTCGATACTTTCCTGAGCGGCTTTTTCGCCGATCGAGGGGTCGGCGCCTGCGCCGAGGCCTTTGGTGAGTTCGGCTCCGAGTTGAATTTTCAGTTCCGCCTTGCTGCGGATAAGAGCCTGATAATCGGTATTCATAGCGACAAATTCGGCGCTTTTGATACCTGCGTCAATCATTCTGTCGACTGCGTTGTTTCCGCCGCCTCCGACGCCGATTACGCGAATACGAGCAACATTTACCGGTGAACCGTACATAGAATTCATCCTCCTATTTTGGATAAAAGATTTTGTAGTATTTTATTAAAACCCGTCAGTTCCTGCGCGTTGAGCTCGGAAGCCACGTCGAGCAATGCGATTGTCGACGAAAACTTCGGCTTGTTGTAACAGGGAACGTCGGGAGCAATAACATCTATAGGTTTTTTCAGCACCTGAGACATATATTCTTTCGCGCCGCGGACGGAAGTAACTCCGTTACCGGTAAGATAGACGGGACAATGCGCGTTGCATTCGAACCCCGACTGCGCGATGCTTTCGTTAATAAACTCGACTATAGTATCGAGACGCGATTTCGCTATCTCGTTGACGTCGAGCGCCGAAAAACGGTATTTTCCGTTCTCGCCCGCTTCGTAATAACTGCTCTCGTCGTAAGCAAGAGAAAGGTCTATTTTGTTTTTGACTTCCTCCGCCGCCGAAAAAGGCACGTCGAACATCATCGAGATATCGCTTGCGATATGCCCTCCTCCAAGCGAGAACGAAGTAAGATTAACGAGTCCGTCGCCTTGCACCACCGCAACGCTGCTCGTAATGTATCCGACGTCTACGAGAAGCTGACGGCGATAACGCTTGTCCTCCGACAACAGAGACATACCTTCCGCCCACGCCGACGATACGTACTCGACTTCTTTAAGATGAAGGTCTTTCGCGATTTCTTCGAAAAACGTCGTAAAACTTCTTTCGCACAACACGTATGACACAAGCGCGGTGATTTTGTACGCTTCGAGTCCCCGCGGTTCGAGATAACGCCTCGTTTTATCGTCGAGAGTATAGTAAACGGCAAAATTGCCTATCGTCGTATAACGACTGTGGTTTTTATACGTATCGCCCTGTTCGAACAAAGCCGTCAGATCGGCGTCCGTAATGCGTTGTGCGCGGGCGCGTGCGAAAACGACTTCTTTAACGACAAGAGCAATAAATTCCGACGGTACGCCGACGTAAAGTTTTTTTACTTTTACGCCGCTCTCCGCTTCGGCAATCCGTAAAGCTTTCCCGACAGTATTTCTCACGTCGTCGGGATTAAACCATCTTCCGCCCGAAAAGCCGCTGTAATAACAGGAGCCGAAGCCCTTGATATTGTAGACGCCCTTTTCCGATTTGCCGCCTATCATTACGGATATTTTTTTGGAGCCGATATCGAGTACGGCCACGTCGTTGATTTTTGGCATAAAAACCTCAAATAATTACTTATTTGTATTATATTATATAAATCGTGCGCACGTCAAGTAATTTTATTGAATTATATAAATATTTATTCAATTCGCGCAACACGTGCGCGCATATGTAAATGCGTTAAGTCTAAAAAGCGTAAAAAAAGCGGGCAACGCGTGCCCGCATGACGGTTTTATCCGGTTTTTCTCAGACGGACTCCCATCTGAACGACTCCGTATCGGCGTAATATCTCGCGAAACCGCCCGTTCTTTCGGGACTGCCCTCTTCCGTACTCATATACCACTCGTAGGCAAGCGGTATCCTTTCGAGAATGTCCTCGGTTGTAAGACCGCTTCCTATACGGAGAGTCACTCCGCTTCTGGTTTTCACGTCTGTTACGTTGCTTTCGAAAACGACTTTCGATATGAACGCGAGAAATTGCGCGGGAGTAAGTCCGCAATTATAAAAACCCGCGGCGACGTTCTGAAGATAAAAAATCTGGTCGCCGAACTCGACGGGCAAAGTTTTGCCCGATTCGATAGCATATCTTCCGACAAGCGAAAAACCTTCGACGGTTACGAATTTACCGTCCTCCGGTTTTTCGTCGAGTATGCCGAGAACAGTCATATCTCCGTCGACGAGTACGTATCCTTCGGACGCGCTTTGCGACAGTCTGTATCCCAACGCGTAAACGGGCACCCTTTTCGAAACGTGTATCACGACCTTATTCGGAAATCTTCTTTCGATATTGACCACCTTTACGTCGTGTATCTCGTTTTCGATATTACGCACCATTTTGCTTTCGCTCAGCGAAAAGATGCTTTTCCCTTTGATAATTCCCGACGCGGCGATAATCTTTTCGGACTCCGCGGCGTCGACTTTCAACGCGCTTTCGGAGTCGAAATCGACGGTAACCGTCTGAATTCTGAACAAAAATACGCCCAAAAGCACAATGACCGCAATAAAAACCAGCCCTGCGATAAGCGCAACGTTTTTTTTACTCATTCATGTTTTTCCTTTGAATTTCTGCACCCAGCAACGACAGAATCTCGTCGAGTTTTTCGTATCCCCGGTCGATATGTTTAACGCCGCCCACTACGGTCGTACCCTCCGCACGCAATCCCGCAAGAACGAGCGCGCTCCCTCCGCGCAAATCGGACGCGCATACTTCGGCGCCGTAAAGTTTTTCAACCCCGCGTACGACGGCAACGTCGCCGCGCACCGTAATATCCGCACCCATACGCCTGAGGTCGGGGACGTGTTTGAAACGGGTCTCGAATATATTCTCGACGATAATTCCCGTACCTTCCGAAACGGCGTCGAGAGCCATCAGCTGCGCCTGCATATCCGTAGGAAAGGCAGGATACGGAGACGTCTCGATATCGACCGCTTTGCTTTTTCCGTTGCCGGATATCGTTATTCTATCACAAAACGCGCGCACCTTGCAAGTGCTTTCGACGAGTTTGGAAGATATGGCGGAAATGTGTTCGGGAACGACGTTTTCCAGTTCGATTTCGCCGCCCGTCATCCCTACCGCCGTCATCAGCGTTCCGGCAACTATTCTGTCGGGTATGGGAGTATGCTCGCAACCCGAAAGAGATTCTACTCCGTCTATCGTGACGACAGCGCCGCCCGCCCCTCGGATTTTCGCGCCCATTTTATTCAGCATATCGGCAAGGTCCGCGATTTCGGGTTCCTTCGCCGCGTTTCTGATAGTCGTGCGTCCTTTGGCGAGCACCGCGGCCATAATAGCGTTTTCGGTAGCACCGACGCTTATTTTGTCCAGCTGGACGTCCGCCCCGCGGATTTCGTCGGACGAGCAGTTTATGTATCCCGATTGTTCGTCGATGTTGATATTCAGTTCGCGAAGGGCTTTTACGTGAACGTCGATGGGACGCAATCCTATATCGCACCCGCCCGGGTACGCCACCCTCGCCCGCCCGTGTTTTCCGACGAGACTGCCCATTAAGAATACGCTGCTTCTAATTTCCTTTGCGAGAGCCTCGGGTATATTCCCGTTTCTGACCCCGCCCCATACGGATATGTCGTCGCCCGTTCTCCCGACGCTTACTCCGAGAGATTTCAGTATTTCGAGCATATACCTTACGTCGCTGATATCGGGACAATCGTGCAGAGTAACCTTTTCGTCAGTCAGCAACGCCCCGGCAAGAAGAGGCAATACGCTGTTTTTGGCACCTTTTATTCTGACTCTTCCGTATAAGCGGTTGCCGCCGCGGATAATAAATTTTTCCATAATTCATATTACTGTTTCAACGCGTTTTTTTGTGAATGTGCGTCGGGTCCGGCGCACGCGGCAAGCGCGCCTGCCGCGCACATAAAGGCCACGAGACTGCTTCCCCCCGCGCTGACGAACGGCAACGGCAACCCCGTAGGAGGTATGGCTCCTCCCACTACCGCAAAATTCACCACTGTCTGAACCGCTATGACGGCGACTATTCCCGACGCGAGATAGCATTTGTAACGGGTGTCGGCCGACGCGGCGATTTTTACGCCGGCATATATCAGCGCGCAGAATATAGCGGCAAGAATAACCACTCCGACAAATCCCGTTTCCTCGCCGATTACCGACAATACGAAATCGCTTTCCGAAAAAGGCAGAAAAAGATATTTTTGTCTGCTGTTACCGAATCCCACTCCGAACCAGCCTCCGTTGCCGAGCGCGTAATAACTCTGAATCAGCTGATATCCCTCGGCTTTCGGATTCTCCCACGGGTCTATAAAAGCGATAAGTCTTTTAAGCCTGTAAGGCTCGGCGATTATGAGCGCGGGAACCGCCAAAACAACGGGAGCGAGCACCGCGGCGAACTTTTTGGTTTTAAGTCCTCCCAGATAAAGCATAATAAGCATTACGGCGCCTACGCACACGGTAATCGACATATTTGGCTCGAGAATAATCAAAATACAGGAAAAAACGCCGAAAAACAGTAAAATTAAAAGATTTTTTGTATCATTTATATTTTTTTCCGTCATAAAAGCCGCCGCAAAAGCCACGAATCCGAATTTAGCGTATTCGGACGGCTGAACCGTAAAAAATCCCAGATTTATCCATCTTTTCGCGCCGTAGCTTTCAACTCCCAGTCCGGGCACGAATACGAGCGCCAGAAGAATAAGGGATACAATCATCAAAGGATATTTCGCTTTTTTCGATTTTTCTATATCGAAAGCGCGAAACGCGAACATCGCGAAAAGCCCCGCCGCAAACGCTATCGCCTGTTTTTTAACGTAAAAAAAAGCGTCCCCCGCGTTTATCGCGGCGGAATAGGAAGACGCGCTGTATATGAATGCAATGCCGATAAGCGACAGCGCGACGGTCGAGGCGTATACGGCGACCACGTGTCTGTTCATAAATCGCAGAACAGTTCGTCGAAGGCTTTCCCTCTCGCCGCATAATCGGCGTATCGGTCGAAAGACGACGACGCGGGCGAAAACAGAACGTTATCCGCATGCACGAGCACGCTTTCCTTTACGCATTCCGAAAGCGTGCGCCTGTACGTAATACCGTAAAATCCCGCGCTCAGCGCGCCGTCCATTATTTCCCGCGAGTTTTCGCCGGTAACGAATACGTGAACGACGTTTTTCGGCAGTTTTTCAAACAAATACCCGAAATTTTCGCCCTTACTGCGCCCTCCGAGTATAAGAACGGTATTTTCCGAAAGACATTTCGCGCTTGCGATTGTTGCGGAAACGTTGGTTCCCTTGCTGTCGTTATAGAATTTCTTGCCTCTTTTCTCCCCGAGATAAGTCATACGATAAGGCGGCGATACGAAACTTTTCAAACTCTTTCTTATTATTTCGGGATGCACTCCTCTCGCCATGCAGACGGTCGTTGCGGCAAGCGCGTTTTCCAGATTGAATCCCGCGCACGCGCTCAGTTCCCCGCACGACGCGATATGTATTCTCCGACTGTCCGAAAAATATATTTCCCCGTCTTCGAGATATGTTCCCCTGACTTTTTTGTTTTTACTGAAAAAAAACAGGTCCGACTTCACTCCTTCCGATATTTTTACCGACGTCTCGTCGTCGGCGTTTATTACCGCAATATCTTTCGGAATCTGGTTTTCGAAAATTCTCGCTTTGATTTTTGCGTAATTCTCCGCCGACCCGTGCCTGTCGAGATGGTCGGAAGTCACGTTTGTCAGAACGGCGGCGTCGGGCGAAAACCTTTTTATCGTTTCCAGCTGAAAACTGCTTACTTCCGTTACCGCAACGTCGGACGGCGACAATTTACCGACCTTTTCGGACAGAGGAATGCCGATATTGCCGAGAGCGTAAGCCCTCTCTCCCGCACCGTTAAGAATATCGGTTATCATAAGCGTCACGGTGGTTTTGCCGTTGGTACCCGTGACCGCTATCAGTTCGGAATCGAGAAAATCCGACGCAAGTTCGGTTTCCCCTATTACTATTCCCCTTTTTACGGCTTCGCGAAGTTCGGGTTTTCCGACGGGAACCGCAGGGCTGAGTACGACAAGGTCGCATTCTTTCGAAAAGGAAGCGTCCGGTACGGCGGTTGTGTTTTCGGGTACAATAATCCCGTTATCGTCGCAGACGTACACTTCGGCTCCCGAACGAAGCAGAAGATTTACCGCGGCAAGTCCGCTTTTTGCAAGCCCGTAAACGAGCACTTTTTTGTTTTTTAAATTCATATCACACCCTGGAAACGAGACTTAACGACGAAAACAGCAGAGTGATTATCGCATACCGGCACACGACGTTCCATTCCGATACTCCTTTCTTTTCGAGATGGTGATGGTAAGGCGCCATAAGAAAAACCCGCTTTTTCGTCAGCTTAAAACAGATAACCTGCACTATTACTGATATGCAAGACACAACGAACATTATGCCCGATATCGCTATTGAAAAGGGATTTCCGGTAAAAACCGCAACCGTAGCGACCGCGCTTCCGAGAGCCAGACTTCCCGTGTCGCCCATCATAATCTTCGCGGGATTGAAATTAAACCACAAAAACGCCGCAAGACTTCCCGTAAGACACGCGCTCAGAACGGCCATGCCCGATACCTCGCCCGCATTCATTACGTTGCCGGAACTGCTAAGTCCCGCGGTTTCGGCAAGAGCGATAAAGAAAAACCCGACGAAATATATAAGAGATACCGTTCCCGCAAGACCGTCCAGTCCGTCGGTCAGATTCACGGCATTCGTCGTTGCAAGATATACGAATATCGTAAAAGGTATTATTCCCCACGATAAGTCCGCGGTCCTTCCCGAAAACGGAAGATTTATCGTACTGCCCGTAACGGGATTTTTGTAAACGAAAACGGCGGCTATTACCGCAAGCCCCAACTGTCCTATGATTTTCTGATAAGGCTTGAGACCCAGATTATCGTGCGTTCTGATTTTAATATAATCGTCCAGAAAACCGAGGAGACCGTATCCGAGCATCAGCAATACCGCAACTAGCGTCATCTTTCCGTATCCCGTTGAAAGAGCAACCGCCGCAACGGGGACGATAAATATAAAACCGCCCATCGTGGGAGTTCCCTCTTTTTTGCTGTGTTGTTCGACGTATCCCAGAATTACCTGGCCGGCTTTCAGTTTTTTCATAATTTTTATCGTAAGCGGAGCGATAATCATCGAAAAAAGGAACGACGCCGCAAAAGCGATAAAACATCTTATAGGAAAAGTCACTTTTCACCTCTCGATAAAAGAAGAGCTTCGTCGACGTCGGAATATTTTATACGTCTGTCTCCGCGCTCTATGTACTTTTCCGCTCCCTTTCCGGCAACGACGAGAACGTCTCCGTCGCAAAGAAGGCCTGCGGCGTATTCCACCGCTTCTCTTCTGTCAGGAACGATTTCGAAATTTCCGTTCTCCCTCATTCCGTCCGCGATATCGGCGATTATTTCCGACGGCGCTTCCCGACGACTGTTGTCCTCGGTAAGTATTACCCTGTCGGCAAGTCTTGCGGCGATTTTCCCCATCAAAGGTCTTTTGATTTTATCCCTTTCGCCGCCGCAACCGAATACAAGCACCACTTTCCCTTCCGAAATCTCCCTCGCGGCGTCAAGCAGTTTCTCGAGGCCGTCGGGAGTATGAGCAAAATCGACGATTATTTTTGCGTTTTTATAATTAAAAACGTTAAATCTGCCGGGTATGGGCGGTAATTTTTGTAAATTTTCGCAAATTACGGGCATCGGCACTTTCAGCAATTTAACGAGCGTAATCGCCGCAATTGCATTGTAAACGTTGTATTTTCCGTACATAGGCAGAAACATTTCGTATATTTCGTCGAAAACGTTGACGATAAACGACGTTCCTCCCTCTTTTTTTTCGATATCGAGCGCAAATACGTCGGACGGCTCGTCGATTCCGTAAGTAATTATCGGAATTTCTGCGATTTTATATAACTCTCTGCCCATAACGTCGTCGGAATTTACTATTGCGCTTTTCGTATTCTCTTTTTTAAAAAATGACAATTTTGTGTCGTAATAATGCCGAAAATCGCAAAAATAATCCAGATGATCCTCTGAAATATTGGTAAAAATGCTAATATCGCTCGTAATTCCGTAAAGTCTGTCCTGCGCTATCGCGTGTGCCGAAACTTCCATAATCGCTATTTCGACTCCCGCCCGTACCATTCTCGCCAGAATACGGTTTACGGCATAGGAATCGGGGGTAGTCAGGTCTGTTTCGTGCTTTTCGTCGAGGATTTTATATCCCAAAGTACCGATAACGCCCGTTTTATACCCCACCTTTTTCAAAAGGTGTTCCGTCATATAGGAAGTCGTCGTTTTGCCGTTCGTTCCGATAATTGTTACAATTTTTAGTTTTTTATGAGGGTTTTCAAAGAAATTCTGACATATTTTGCTGTAAGCGCGCCTCGAATTTGTAACAATTGCCGTCGGAAGACTGCTTTCCGTTTCCCTTTCCGCAACAATTGCCGCCGCGCCCAGCATCTGCGCTTCGAGAGCATGTGCGTGTCCGTCGTCCTCCGCACCGCCCATACATACGAACAAGTCGCCCTCCTTTACTTTGCGACTGTCGTTCGAAACGCCCTTAATTTTCAATCCCGATATATCCGCGACGCTGTCGTAGGCAACGCCGTCGAGAAGTTTGGAAAAAGTGACCATTTTTCACCTCGAATATTTATTTAATAAATATTATCATTGCGGTTTTCTTATTACAACAGATAGGTAAAATTAGTCACTTAGCGACATTTTTTTCAACTTGTTTTTGCGGCGGCGCAATACAAAAAATCCCGCCCCGGCATGAGGCGGAACTTTTACCTATATAAACCGCAAACGTCAATATTCGTATTCGTACGGGTCGAAGGGTTTCGACGTAATCTTCTCTTCCTCTCCCGTAAACTCGGGCGCGATTTCATAGTAATCGAAGATTCCCCTCATGATTTTTTTTACGTACGGAGCGGCAACAACGCTTCCGTAATAAGCGCCCTGCGGTTCGTCTACGATAAACAATACCAGAGCTTCGGTTTTTTCATAAAGCTCGAATCCGAGAAAACTCGATATGTATTTTCCCTGCGCTATCGCTCCGTTTTCGTATTTCTGAGCCGTTCCCGTTTTTCCTCCTATCCTGTAACCGGGGATATACGCTCCCTTTCCGCTGCCGTCCGTCACTACTCCGTACAGAATTTCGTCCAGTTTCAGAGACGTTTCTTTCGATATTACGTTTCGTTTTACCGACGGAGAATTTTCTTTTATTACCCTTCCCGAATGGTCTACGATACTCGACATAACGTACGGCGTTATAATATTGCCGCCGTTTATCGCGCACGCCGCGGCTACCGCAAGTTCCATAGGCGTAAGCGCTACCGCCTGCCCGAAACCTATACGGGCAAGGTCCACGTTTTTTACCGAGGCCTCCGCAAGCATAAGCCCCGAAGTTTCGCCGGCTACGTCTATTCCCGTTCTGGAATTTACCCCGAATTGTCTCAGATATTCGTAAAATTTTTCTTTTCCCACGGCAAGCGCGGAATCCATAAAAACGCAGTTGCAGCTGTTTCTTACTCCCTCTGCGAAAGTCTGGCTTCCGTGTCCTTTCGAACGCCAGCACTTTATTTTTTTTCCGTCTACCACGCGGCTTCCCGCACAGAAAAACCGATGACTGTCAGGGAAAGCCTTTTCTTCGAGCGCAATGGCGGAAGTCAGTATTTTAAAGGTGCTTCCCGGTTCGTAAACGGACGAAACCATCGTGTTTTTGCTGTATTGAAACAATGCGGACAAGTCGTTTCGCGGGACGTTGTTCAGGTCGTACGACGGACTCTCCGCCATAGCGAGCACCTCGCCAGTAACGGGATTCATCACGAGACACGATACTCTTTTGGCACCCGTTGCGAGCATAGCCTCGTCGATGACGTTTTCAACTATGCATTGAATATAAAAATCCACCGTCAGTTTGATATCGTCACCCGAAACCGACGGAATGTAATACCTTCCGTTTCCTATTGCGCGCCCGACGAGGTCCGCCTCGGTAAGAACGCTGCCGTTTTCGCCGGTAAGATAGGAATCATAATATGCTTCGAGTCCGCTTTGTCCCTGCAGATCCACGTTCGTAAAACCGAGAACCTGCGTCATAAAATCGCCGTAAGGATAATATCTCATTCCGTCTTCGGAAAAATATATTCCTTTCAGATTCTTTTTTACGATTGCAAGCATTTTCTCTTTTTCCAGTTTTTTCGCAACCGTAATTTCGCTTACGCCCTTGCCCGTTATTTTCGCGTAAAGCTTGTCGTAGTCGGCGCCCGCGTAATCGGAAAGAACACCGGCAACAGCGGCGGCGTCTTCGACGGCGTTCGGCCTGACGTAAACGGTATATCTCGTCGAAGTATCCGCAAGAGTGACGCCGTTTCTGTCGTATATTCCGCCGCGCCGCGCAGTCAGCGGTAAATCCCTGTACCACTGCTCTCCCGCGCGCGCTTTCAGTTTTTGCGACGATATCACCTGCACGTACAGAAATTTGAAAAGTACCGCGACAAAGAAAAAGACTATTAACGAAAATACCGTTAATAGCCTTTGTTTGGGGTTATATATTAGGTTATTGTTCAAAAATAGGTTTTCTCCTTATTCGCCCATTTTATCGAGGGTTTTGTCAAACCAGTTCGTCCGGGCTTCAACAGTATTATACGGAGACGCAGCGAAATTTAGACCCTTTTCGTTTACTTCGTATACGCTGCTGACCGCGGCTGCGCCGGCGTCGGGTTCGCCGGAAGGAGTATTTATGAGTTCCGCGTTAACGATAACGAGCGTAACTATCAGAAGAACTACCGCAAGATATACGGCCATAATTACCTTACCCTGCGTACTGAGTTTTTTCGACGCTTTTCTTTTAATCTGAGCGCGAGGCTGACTCTCTCTGAGTCGCATGGGTTCGAATACTTCGGGAGCCGCCGAATAATTGTTTTCGATGGAGTTGCGGCTTACCGTATTGGTATTGAGTCTGTTCCACAAATCTTCGCGGGCGGGGTCGGAAACCTGCGGCTGATACATACGGGGTTCGGCCTGACGGGGCATGGGTCTCTGCGTTACTACGTCTGCCGACGCGTAATGGTCGTACATCTGCTGACTGCGTCCGAGACGCGCGTCGAAACTGGGTACCTGTCTGTCGGCGCCGTACGTATAATCTCTGTTGTCGATTTCTTCTCTTAATCCTTCGCGGTTAATGGTTCCTAACATTTCCCTTTCCTCACTTTATTTTCTTTTACTCAAAATTATATTTATGACCGATATTAAAGTTTTTCGATTATTCTTAACTTCGCGCTTTTGGAACGCGGGTTGTTCGTCTGCTCCTCTTCGGAGGGCAATATCGCCTTGTTCCGGACGAACCTGACGACTTCGCGTCTTCCGCATACGCATACGGGAAGCGACTTGTCGCATATGCATCCCGTCGCAAGGTCCTTCATCGTCTGTTTGACTATCCTGTCTTCTTCCGAATGAAAAGTGATTACGCACATTCTTCCCTTCGGATTCAGATAATCCACCGACATCCTTATCGCGGTATCGAGATTTTTCAGTTCTCCGTTTACTTCTATGCGGATAGCCTGAAAAGTCCTTTTTGCGGGATTTCCGAATTTCCAGCGATTGGACGCGGGTACGCTGTACTCGATTATTTTTGCCAACTGTCCCGTCGTCGATACGGGGGATTTTGCGCGTTCTTTTACTATATTTTTCGCGATGTTCTTCGCAAAACGCTCGTCTCCGTAGGCAAATATTACGTCGGCAAGTTTTTTTTCGTCGTACGAGTTAACGACGTCGTACGCGGAAAAGTCGTTGCTTCTGTCCATTCTCATATCGAGCGGCGCGTCCTGCATATAAGAAAAACCTCTTTCCGCGTTGTCTATCTGATAGCTCGAAACGCCGAGGTCGGCAAGTACGCCGTCGATTCCGGAAATATTCAATCCGTCCAATATGTTTTTAATGTTCTTAAAGTCGTCGTGTACGAACGTAACTTTATTTTTATAGGCTTTCAGTCTTTCCGACGCAAACTCTATTGCGTCCGCGTCTTTGTCTATCGCTATTAGTTTTCCCGACCCGAGTCTTTTCAGAATCTCGCCGCTGTGTCCCCCTCCTCCGAGAGTACAGTCGACGTATATTCCGTCGGGTCTGACGTTTAACCCTTCGATACATTCCGAAAGAAGTACCGGCGTATGATTGAACGTTTCCATCAGAATCCGAATTTCCCGAGAGGCTCGAGGGCTTTGTCGTATTCATCGTCGTCAAGTTCCTTAAAGCGCTCTTCGTATACTTCGGCAGCCCATAATTCTATCCTGTCGAACATTCCGACGAAAACGACGTTCTTGTTTATTTTCGCGACCTTTCTGAGATTTGCGTCGAGAATAAATCTGCCCTGATTATCTTCTTCGGGTACGGACATCGTCGCAACCATTTTGCGCAACGCGTCGGTTGCTTCTTTACCCTCTTCGGTAACGAAAGAAATTTCTTTTGCTTTCGCCTCGTAAAGGGCTGCAAACTGTTCGGCGGAATATATGAACAGGCATCCGCTTGTACCTCGGACTATCGCAAAATTCTCGCCCAGTTCCCCTTTGAGTTTGGCGGGGATACGCAAGCGATTCTTCTGGTCAAGCTGGTGATTGTACTTACCGACGTACGCCATATTTCCTCCGAAATAACGTTTGTAGCATAATATTATCATATTATTTGACCACTTGCAACCACTTTTAATAAATTTTTTTCAGTTTTTTCAGAAAATTTTTCTTAATTTTCTTAAATTCGCGATTATTATAGCAAAATATCGACTTTAATCGGAAAATATTGCCAAAATACGCAAAATTTGCAAGTGGTTAATTCTCCCTACATTTATTCGAAAATTCGCCCATATACTATGCCGTCGCTTCAAAAAAAGTGCAACGAGGCGCAAAAAAACAACCCTCGCGGGGTTGATAAATTCTTTTTTAAAAAAACAAACGGCGTTCAGTCGCCGTCGATTTCGATAAGTCTGTTTCCCAATTTATCGCACGACGTCATATAATATGACACGCCGTTTTTTTCGCACTTGATTTCCGTTCTTCCGTAGCGGCCGTGAAGATGTCCGTAAACCACCTTTGAAACTCCGTATTTTTCCGAAAGTTCCGTGAACCCGCTGTCTCCGTTATCGAGCTCGAAAGGAGGATAATGCAACATTGCGATAAGAGTATCCCCGTCGGAAAGTTTCGTTTTTGCGTCGTTCAGCGCAAGTTCGTATCTTATCAGCTCTCTGTTGTAAATTTTTTCGTCCTCTTCTGCTCTGTTCGACTCGGGCAAAGTCCATCCTCTCGTACCGCAGAAAACGAATTTTCCGAATTTAATCGAATTGTTCTGCAAAGGAAAAATATTTTTTTCGGCAAGCATCCGGGCAAGTTTCGTATAGCTTTGCCACCAGTAATCGTGATTGCCTCTGACAATTATCTTTTTCCCCTTCAGTTTTTCCACTTCCGCAATATCAATAAGCGCGTTTTCAAGAGTCATCGCCCACGACAAATCGCCCGAAAGCAGGACGATATCGTCGTCGCCCACTTTAGCGTCCCAGTCTTCCCTGATTTGTCCGAAATGATTTTCCCACATCGTGCCGAACACGTCCATAGGTTTATCAGACGAAAAAGATAAATGCAAATCCGATACGGCAAATATTTTCATAATTCCTTTCGCGCACGCGCTTTTGAAAACTTAAATCAATATAATTACTTATAACACATTATAATGTTTTTTTCAAGCAATCTCCGGAATATCACAAAAAAAATACGCTATACATAAAATAAGGTATAAACGCTTTGGAGGTGTAAAAATGTCGTTTTGCAATACTTTAAAACCAGACAGAACGCCCGGCCCCATTACGGGGAATCCGTTACATAATCTGTGCGAAAGGGCTTGTATACAAGTGAAGAAAGTTTTCGACGCGTGCATTAATCAGACGTCGCTCGAAAATTATCCGATTACGGTTACAAATCCGACGCCCGCAAACTTCACGACCCCTCTGACCTACGTCAGCGCGGCGTCCACCACTACCCGCGGAACGATTACCAATCTTATCGTAACGCCGTTGTCCAGCGAAAACCCGCACAATTCACGCGTACAGGCGACGATAACAATTCCCATCGAAGTCATATACGTCGACGCCAATAACGTCGAAGGAAAAGGGACCGCGGAAATTCAGGTAAACGAAGACGTTGTAATGTGTTTCCCCGACAACTCCGTTATACCCGTGGAAATCGCCGCAACCGTGAATGCGGTTTCTCCCGAAGGCGTATGGACGGAAGGACTCAATTTCTCGATTACGAGCTGCGTAACGGTCGTTCTGAAAGCCGAGGCAGAAGTCGAACTTCTCGTTCCTTCGTACGGCTACTGCTATATTCCTCCTTGCCAGGCATATACTCAGGAAGTATGCACGGGAGTATTCGACCTGCCGTTATTTCCCACGAATTTTACAACCCGATAGTAATTGAAACGGGCTCCGTAAAAAAGCGGAGCCCGTTATTTTTATGTTGAACTTTGGGATATTATTATAAATTATGGCGTTTTTTATAATACTTGAGGCGCATTTTCGAGAATTTGAGCAATTCTGTCAAGTATTGCTTCTTTCCCCGTTTTCTCGTATGAAGATATCGCATACACGTTATCCACGCCTATCCCCACCTTCGTCGCAATGTTTTGCAATGCCTTTTTCTGCTGCATTTTCGACAGTTTGTCGGCTTTCGTGGCTATAACCGAAAACTGAAAATTATAATGAAAAAGATAATTTATAAGTTGCATATCTTCCCTTGTCGGGTCGTGACGGATATCAAGCAAAACGAAAACGTGAACAAGATTTTTGCCGTTATGTAAATAGCCCTCTATCATCGGTCCCCATTTGGATTTTTCCTCTTTACTGACTTTTGCGTATCCGTATCCCGGTAAATCCACAAGAAAAAACTCGCCGTTGTTTATCTCGAAAAAATTAACCAGTCGCGTGCGCCCGGGGTCCGCCGACGTCCTTGCAAGCTTGTTGCGGTTTGTCATAAAATTGATAAACGAGGATTTTCCGACGTTGGATTTTCCCGCAATCGCAATTTCGGGCGCGCCGAACGAGGGAATGTCTCCCCCGTTTGAAACCGACCGTACGAATCTTGCGTTTTTTATTTCCATAGTCAATTTTCCATCGCGTTTTCAAACACGCTCATAACGTTGTTTACGGGTACGAAACGGATACTGTTTTTAACGCTTTCGGGCAATACCGCAACGTCTTTTTTGTTTTCTTCGGGAATAATTACCACGTCTATTCCGGCACGCATTGCCGCAAGCGTTTTTTCTTTCAGCCCGCCTATGGGCAACACTTTACCTCTTAAAGTAATTTCTCCCGTCATCGCGACGTCGTTTCTGACGCTCTTTCCCGTCAATGCCGAATAAACGGCGGTAGCTATGGTGATACCTGCGGACGGTCCGTCTTTCGGAATGGCACCTTCGGGAACGTGAATGTGAATATCCTTATCCTTAAAGGCGTCCTCGGGTATACCGAATTCTTTTGCGTGCGCGTGGATATAACTTATCGCGGTACGCGCGCTTTCCTTCATAACGTCGCCGAGATGACCGGTAAGCAATATTTCGCCTTTTCCGCTGACGATGCTGACTTCTATCGTCAGAATTTCGCCCCCGACAGCCGTCCAGGCAAGCCCCGTCGCGCTGCCGACCTCTCCGTGCTCGGGTTTTTCGGTCTCGCCGTATTTTTCAACTCCCAGATAATCTGAAAGATTTTTGTCTGTAACGACGATTTTTTCGGGTGCGCTGCCCTCTACTATTTTCACGGCCACCTTACGCATTACGTTCGCGATTTCCTTTTCAAGACCTCTGACTCCGCTCTCGCGGGTGTAGGAATAAATTATCTTATAAACCGCGTCGTCGGTAAATTCAAGTCTGTCCGAAGTAATTCCGTGCGCCTTAAGTTGCTTTCCTATAAGATGTCTTTTTGCTATTTCAAGCTTTTCTTCGGGCGTATAACCGCTCATTTCGATAATTTCCATACGGTCAAAAAGAGGCGCGGGAATGGTATCGGGATTATTTGCCGTCGCAATGAAGATAACCTTTGACAAATCGAACGGTATCTCGAGATAATTGTCGCGGAAAGCCGAGTTCTGTTCGGAATCCAGCACTTCGAGAAGTGCGCTCGAAGGGTCGCCCTTGAAATCGGAAGCCAGCTTGTCTATTTCGTCAAGTAAAAACACGGGATTCATCGTTCCCGCAAGTTTAATACTGCTTATAATACGCCCGGGCATCGCGCCGACGTAAGTTTTGCGGTGGCCTCGTATTTCGGCCTCGTCACGTATACCGCCGAGACTCATTCTGACGTATTTTCTGTTAAGGGCGCGGGCTATACTTTTTACGATTGAAGTTTTTCCGACGCCCGGAGGCCCCACAAGGCAGATTATGGGCTCTTTCTTTTCGTCGGTAAGTTGTCTTACCGCAAGAAATTCGAGTATTCTTTCCTTGATTTTTTCAAGACCGTAGTGGTCCTCGTCAAGTATCTTACGCGCATTTTCTATATCGTTGTTATCCTCGCTTTCCACTCCCCACGGAAGTTCGAAAACAAAATCGAAATAATTGCGGGAAATGGCGTAGTCGGGACTCGACACGGGCATTTTTGCGTTGCGTTCGATATCTTTTTTCAGTTTCTGTTTATTTTCGTCGGATATAGGCAGCTTGTCCACCTTACCCGTCAGGTCCTCGTCGTCGTTATCTCCGAGTTCGTCCTGAATTGCTTTTATCTGTTCCCTTAAATAATACTCTTTCTGGCCTTTGTCGATGTTTTCTCTTACCTTACGGTTGATTTTCTTTTCGACTTTCGCGATTTCGAGTTCGTTTTCGAGAAATTCAAGAAGAACGTCGTATTTTTCGATGACGTCGTCCATTTCGAGGAAAGCCTGCCTGTCGCCTATGTCCATAAGATGCGCCGTACGATATAAAAACGCAACCGGTTCCTCCGAATCGGACAATACGCCGTAAATCTCCTTCGTCGCCCGTTCTCCCACAAAATAATGTTCCTCGACGACCGACATGCATTTTCTGCGGTACGCCTTCGCCTCGACGGTGCGGGCGTGAAGTTCTTTTGCGGTCTCGTAAGACGCAGTTATAAATTCGGCGTCGTCGCTAAATCCCGTAACGACGATTTTTCTGAGCCCTTCAACGATAACTCTGAGCGTTTCGGAGCCGTTAGCGATAACCTGAACGATACGCGCAAGTACGCCTACGTTATAAATTCCGTCGGCAGACGGCGCCGCTTCGTCGACGTTTTTCTGACGGCATAAAAGAATTTTTCCGTTATAGTTTTTAACGGCTTCTTCAACTGCTTTAACGGATTTTTTCCGACCGACGTCGAAATTTACCGTTGTAGAGGGAAAAACCGTTAATCCCCGTAAAGGAATTAGCGGTAAATCTGTTTTTTTAGGCATTCTGTCTCCTGTTCAGGCAATCTGACGCCTGATAATTTCGGCGGGTTTTCCTTTTTCGACGGAGTCACCCGTGATTATGACTTTTTCAATCGATTTATCGCCCGGAATCTCGTACATTACGTCAAGCATAATCTGTTCGAGTATCGAGCGCAGACCTCTCGCACCCGTTTTAAGCGCGATGGCCTTTTTCGCGACCGCATGCAACGCGTCGTCGTCGATAATGAGGTCGACGTTGTCGAGTCTGAAAAGTTTGCGATACTGTTTGATGAGCGCGTTTTTGGGTTCGGTCAGAATTTTGATAAGCGCATCTTCGTCAAGTTCGTCGATGGATACGACGATGGGAAGCCTTCCGACGAATTCGGGAATAAGTCCGAATCCGATAAGGTCGTCGGGCTGAATATCCTTGATGATTTCGCTGTATTTTCTGGTTTTGTCGTCTTTAAGCACCGAGTTGAAACCCAGCGACGAATTATCGGTACGTTTTCCGATAATCCGGTCGAGTCCCACAAACGCTCCGCCGCAGATAAACAGAATATTGGTGGTATCTATCTGATACATCTCCTGCATAGGGTGTTTACGTCCGCCCTGCGGAGGAACGTTGGCGACCGTGCTTTCGATAATTTTGAGGAGAGCTTGCTGTACGCCCTCTCCCGACACGTCGCGCGTAATCGAAACGTTTTCGCTTTTTCTTGCGATTTTGTCTATTTCGTCGATATAAATAATGCCGTGTTCGGCGCGTTTGATATCTCCGTCCGCAGCCTGAATGAGTTTAAGCAGAATATTTTCGACGTCCTCGCCGACGTAGCCCGCCTCTGTAAGAGTCGTGGCGTCCGCAACGGCAAAAGGCACGTTCAGAATACCCGCAAGCGAACGGGCAAGCAAGGTTTTTCCGCAACCGGTGGGGCCGAGAAGGAGTATATTACTCTTGTCCAGCACGACGTCGTCGTCGGATTTTTTGTTGTTTGCAATCCTCTTGTAGTGATTGTAAACGGCAACCGACAACACTTTTTTTGCGCCGTCCTGACCGACGATATAATCGTCGAGACGCGCTTTGATTTCCTCGGGCGTAAGCAAGGAGAAAGTTTCTTTTTTCGGGGAATCGGCTTCGGCATACTCTCTGTCGAGAATGTCGTTGCATTCCTCTATGCACTCGTCGCAGATTGTAACGCCGTTGGGGCCCGCGATGAGTTTTAAAACTTCGTCCTCGCTTTTACCGCAAAAGGAACAGTATTGTTTTACAGTATTTTCTTCCATATTCTCCTAGTTATGGCGGGGATAAATGATTTTATCGACAATACCGTAGGCAAGCGCTTCCTCGGCCGACATAAAGTTGTCGCGGTCGGTATCGCGCTCGATTACGGAAATATCCTGCCCCGTCATTTCGGCAAGATAGCGGTTCATCTTCTCTCTGGTCTTAGCGATGTGCTGAGCGGCAAGAATAATATCGCTTGCCTGTCCCTGCGCCCCGCCGAGAGGTTGATGAATCATGATTTCGCTGTTGGGAAGCGCGTAGCGTTTGCCTTTCGCGCCCGCCGCCAGCAGGAACGCGCCCATTGACGCCGATAAACCTATCGAAATCGTGCTTACGTCGCATTTGATATAGTTCATAGTATCGAAAATGGCCATTCCGTCGGTAATGCTTCCGCCGGGACTGTTGATATACAAAGCAATATCCTTGTGAGGGTCGCGCGCTTCGAGATAAATGAGTTGCGCTATAATGTAATTCGCCAGGTCGGTATTAACCTCGCCGCTCAAAAATATTATTCTGTCCTCGAGAAGCCTCGACGCAAGGTCGTACTGACGCTCGCCTCTGTTGGTCTGCTCCACGACGCTTATCATTTTTTCGTTATAATTCATAAAACACCTCACCGAATTATTTTATACTGTTTTGCCGATATATATTCGGTCATTTTGCGGGATTGAGTTCCTTAAGTTTAGCCATAAGGGCGTCGGTAAGACTCTGGTTGAGCAGATAACTCACGTAACGCGGGTCCATAGTCTTTTTGTATTCCTCAAGGGATTTGTTCTGACCTTTCGCCATCTCTTCGATTTTCTTATTGACGGCTTCCTCGTCGGGCAGTATGTTTTCGGTTTTGATAATCTCTTCGAGTACAAGACGGATTTTTACGTTACGCGCTGCGGTTTCTCTGTAGTCGTCCGCCATTTTTTCTCTCGTGATACCCGCGTATTTCAGATAATCGTCGAGTTTCATTCCCTGATACATAAGACGGTATTCGAATTCCTGAATCATTTCGTCAACCTGGTCGGCAACCATACATTCGGGAACTTCGACGGTCGCGTTGTCCACAATGGCGTCGACGCGCTTGTTTTCTTCCTGAATTTCGGCGCGCTCCTCAGCCTGTTTTATAAGACCGGCTTTGATATCCTCTTTATACGCGTCGAGAGTGTCGAATTCCGAAACGTCTTTTGCGAATTCGTCGTCGAGAGCGGGAAGTTCCTTCACTTTGATTGCGTTGAGTTTAACTTTGAAAACGGCTTCTTTTCCGGCAAGGTTCTGTGCACCGTATTCCTTCGGGAAGGTAACGGTGATATCCTTTTCCTCTCCTTTTTTCATACCAACGACGCCCTCTTCGAAACCGGGAATAAAGGTTTTGCTGCCAAGTTCGAGGTCGTAATCGGTGCCTGCGCCGCCGTCAAATTTGACGCCGTCCACCGAACCTTCGAAATCGATATTTGCGATATCGCCCTTTTTGGCTTTTCTGTCCTTTTCGATTTCAACGACGCGCGCCGCTTTGTCCTGCGCGAGTTTAAGTTCTGCATCGACCTGCTCGTCCGTGACTTCGACCTTCTCTTTTTCGACTTTGAGTCCTTTGTATTTTCCGAGTTTGACTTCGGGCTGAACGGTTATCGTAACCGCGAATTTGATTGCTTTATCGCTGACTTCGAGAATGTCCGCTTCGGGACGACCGACGGGTTTGACGTCGGGTTCCTTATCGAGCGCTTCCTCGAAATATTTGGGCAGAATTATATCAAGAGCGTCGTTCAGAAAAACGTCTTTACCGAACTCGGCCTCAAGCACCTTGCGTGGAACTTTGCCGGGACGGAAGCCTTCGAGTTTATACTTGCTTTTATTTTTGTTGTACGCTTCCTGAACAGCCGCTTCGACTTCGGCTTCGTTGATGTCGATAGTAAATTTAACCTGACTTTTTTCAAGTTTTTCGAGTGTGTAGTTCATAAAACCTCCAATAAATTACGTAAACGAATTATAATATAACATATAAAATATGTTTTGGCAAGATATAATCGTATTTTTTAAGTCGGGTTTTGTCAATTTTTGTCATACCGTGCGTTGCCGCTTGAAAAAATCGGAAATCTTTGTTATAATTTTTCAGAATTATGCCACAGGATTTATTGACGCTAAAAACCCTCGTAAAGGAACTCGATTTTCTGCTTGCGGGAGGTAAAATCCAGAAAATAAACCAGCCCGAAAAGGACGAGGTTCGTTTCGTCGTGTACAACAACGGCACTTCGTTTACGGTCGTTGCTTCCGCAAACCCCAACGCCGCCCGTCTGCATATCGCAACCGATAAAAAGGAAAATCCCTATTCGGCGCCTTCGTTCTGTATGCTTCTGAGAAAACACCTTATCGGCGCGACTCTGACACACGCTTCGGTTTACAACGACGACCGCATAGCGCGTTTCGACTTTATCGGAAAAACCGAAATGCAGGACCTTAAAAACTTTACCGTGCTGGCGGAACTTATGGGACGTTACAGCAACGTTATTCTGCTTGACGAAAATTTCGTAATCCTCGACAGCCTCGTGCACGTGGGTATTTCCGAAAACGGCAGACGAATCATAATGCCCGGAGCGAAATACGTCGCACAGCCAAAGGGAAACAAGGCGGAATTATACGATAAAAAAGGCATATACGACCGTCTTTCAAAAAGCAACAAACCAACCCTTTTCGACGCTCTTCTCTCGTCGGTGAACGGGCTTTCGAAAGAAAGCGCAAAAGAGATTGTTTATCGCGTCGGAAACGCCTCCGACCCGTATTCCGAAGCGGCGGAAATAATCACTTTTTTTGACGATATTTACGGCAAATCGCAATTTAAACCCTGTGTTTTTAACGATTACGGCGATTTTTTTGTTACTCCGTATCTATCGCTCGGCAATGAAAACGACTTCGTTTATTTTCCCTCTTTGAACGGCGCCGCAAACGCTTGTTTCGTGCGCGCGGACAAATCTCTTCGCGATAAAAACCGCTTTAAAGACGCTCTTTTGCTTACTAAAAGACACCGCGACAAACTCAAAAAAAAGATTGACATAGCAAACGAAAAACTGAAAGAATGCGACGATATGGAAGCAGTCAGAATTTCGGGCGAGCTTCTTTCAAACAACGTCTATAAAGTCAGACGCGGCGCAACCGAAATTACCGTCGAAAACTACTACGACGATATGCGCCCTCTTACGATAAAACTCAATCCCGCAAAGAGTCCGCAGGAAAACGTAACCGCGTATTTCAACAGATATAACAAACTGAAACGCGCAAAAGAAGTATCGCTGAAAAAGCGCGACGATTATACGAAAGAACTCGACTACGTCGAATCGGTGCTTGAAACAATTCTCCGCGCCGAAGCAAGCGACGCCGACAACATCAACGAGGAACTCGTAAACCTTAATATCATTAAAAAACCGCAGGGAAAGAAACGCGGGAAACAGGACGTAAAATGTCCTCCGAAAACTTTTACGGCAGACGGATTCACCGTATACGTCGGAACCAACAATATACTCAACAACGAAGTAACGTTCAAAATCGGGCGCAGTTACGACGTGTGGCTTCACGTCAAAAATCATCACGGAAGTCACGTAATTATTCGGAAAAACAACGAAAACGACGTTATTCCCGACGAAGTTTTGCTAAAAGCTGCCCAAACCGCGGCGTACTTTTCGGAAACGCGCGCAAGCGATAACGTCGCCGTCGATTATACTTTGAGAATGAACGTGCGAAGGATTAAAGACGCAGGCGTCGGTATGGTGAATTACAGCGATTACAAGACCGTGTTCGTTACCCCCGAAAACCATTGTCGGGATAACCTTTAACCGTTTTAGTCCCCCTATTGCCGTCGTACGTTCAATTCAGTCCGGGATTTTTTCCGGACGGCATAAAAAAACCCGCTCCGAAGAGCGGGCGTTTTTATCGGATTTAATTGCCGCTTACCTGTTTTGCATAGTGCGCGATATCCACTATCATAGGAATAAGAACGAACGCATAAGCGACGACCACGCTTATCCAATAGGGAATTTTTACGCCCTTGCCCTTGCCTTTAACGAATCCCATACCCACAATCGTGAATACGGTATAAGTAAGAATACCGAAAATGCCTTCGAGAATCACGGGAACGAGGTCATACCATTTTTCGACGTCGCTGCCGCCGTTGGACTGGCCGAGCGCAAAGTTGACTATCATCGTAACCGCGCCGATAACGAGAACTACAAACGCCATAAGACCGAGCGTCTGTTTACCGCCGGATACTCTCTCCTCTCCGTTTTCGTTGTCAGATTTAAACATTGTTTATATCTCCTTAATATTATTTCTTTAACGCTTCTAATTTAATGCTAACTTTTTTTTCTTAATATGTCAAGTACGGCCGTAAAATATTCGGGAAGAGGTGCGGTAAAAGTCATCGTTTCCTTCGTAGCCGGGTGAGTCAGCACGAGTTTGTACGCGTGTAACAACTGACCGTTCAGTTTAAACGCGTTGCTGCCTCCGTAAACGGGGTCGCCGGTTACGGGATGACGCATATAACTTGCGTGAACTCTTATCTGATGAGTGCGCCCCGTTTTGAGTTCGAACTCGCAGAGCGTATAGCGCATAAAGCGTTCGATAACCTTAAAGTGCGTTTCGGCAGACCTTCCGTCAGGAACGACGGCCATTTTTTTTCTGTCCGTGCGGCTTCGTCCCACAGGTTGATTTATAACGCCGTTATCTTCTTTTACGTTTCCGTCGAGCAACGCTATATAATAGCGTTTCGCCTCTTTTTTCTGAATCTGTCGTTGCAGTTCGCGATGAGCGTCGTCGTTCTTAGCCACGACGAGAAGTCCCGACGTATCCTTATCGAGCCTGTGCACGATTCCCGGGCGTATCACCCCGTTTATCGAACTCAAAGACGAAAGATTATACAACAGAGCGTTGACGAGAGTGCCGTTTTCAGCGCCGCAGGCGGGGTGTACGACCATACCTTGCGGTTTGTTTATTACGGCGATGCAGTCGTCCTCGTATATAATGTCTATGGGAATATTTTCGGGTTCTGCGGATAAAACGCGCGCGTCGGGAAGAACAAAAACCGCCTTATCTCCGCATCTTACGGTTTCGCCCGCTTTTGCGGGTTTTCCGTTAAGCGTCGCGCCGCCCTCTTCTATTACGTTTTTTATCCGGCTTCTGGAAACGTCCGTAAGTTTTTCGGCAATAAATCTGTCGAATCTCGCCCCCGCGCTCTCTTCGGGAACGACGAATTCAAATTTTTTCATCGGGTGACACGTCCTTTGTTTTATCCGAAGAGTCGTCGCCCGTTACGATTTCCTCGTTTTTCAGGGCGTCGTACGGATAGGCGACGGGCGCCGTCTTGTCCGCAAGTTCTTTTTTTTCTTGCGCTTCCCTCACTTTTTTGGGCATAAAGAACACGGCGTATATAACTACGAGTATTGTGGAAACCGTCAGAAACGAGTCCGCAACGTTAAAAGTCGCGAACGACGGCCAGAAATCGAACACTATGAAATCGCGTACGTATCCGAAAACGATTCTGTCGTAAAGATTGCCAAGTCCTCCGGCGAGAATAAGCACGAGACAAGTTCTGAAAAACTTGTTTTCCTTTTTATTGAAAAACAAAAAAATTATCAGCAACACCATGCCTATCGCGGTAATTGCCGTAAGAAGTTCGGTCTTGCCCTTGAACGAGCCGAAAGTCGCGCCGGTATTTTCGGTGTATGAAAAAGAAATAAAATTCTTAATAAATTCGATATCGCTTTTCGTCTGAACGAATTCGCCGTCGACGTGTTGTATCCCGAGCGCGTTTACGATACCGTATTTCGAGCCGAGGTCAAGCGCAAGAACGGCAATGATAATCAGAATTTCGTACCAGAACATCAGCGTTTATTCCTTCTTTCCTCGATGGATTTTGCGATGTCTCCGCCTGCGGATATGGAAACACCCGTGGGCGTCAGAAGAAAAATCGTTCCCGACACGCGCTGCATACTTCCGCCGAGAGCGTAAATGGCTCCGCTTAAAAAATCAAGTATGCGCTGGCCGTCGTCGTCGCCTATTCCGGCAAATTCGACGATAGCGGGTTCATGCGCGCGAAGATGGTCGATAAGCGACTGAACGTCGCCGTAGTTTTTAGGCGAATACAAAACAACGTTCCCGATAGGCACGCTCTGCATAACGGGCATACTCTGCTGCACGGGCTGCTGCTGAAAAACGCCCTGCTGTTGTTCGTAATACTGAACGGGTTGTCCGATAGGCGGAAGAGTGCGGTTAAGTCTGTCGTCCGAGGTGCGGTTTGCCCGTGCTCTTCCTTCCCTTTGCAAACGGTCGTCGAAACCTCCCGTGCGTTCGGGAGAATATCTGCGGTCGAAATTATTGCCGCCTCTGTCGTATCCGTCGTCGCGACGGTCGAATCCGCCTCCGCCGCGCCTGTTATTTCCGAAAAAATCAGCCATCGTTACCTCTTTTCACCTTTCGCCGAATATCGCCCTGCCGAGACGCACGATATTCGCGCCGTATTTGACGGCTACGCAATAATCGTTGCTCATCCCCGCGGACAAAAACCTGACGTCGGCATTTACGAGTTTTGTCCTTTTAAGTGTATCATATAACTTGCTTAATTGCAAATAAAATGCGTCAAGGTCGTCCCCCGAAACGTTCGGAAGGACGCTCATAAGACCTTTAAGACGAATATTTTCGAATTTATCGACTTGTTTTGCAAAATCTATAACGTCCGAAGGTGATACTCCGCCTTTCGTTAATTCGGCGCCCATATTGACTTCAATCAGAAAATCCTGCACCTTCTCGTGTTTTTTCGCCTGTCTGTCGATTTCTTCGGCAAGGCTAATTCTGTCGACGGAATGAATGAGGTCAACCTTGTCGACGATATATTTTACCTTGTTGGTCTGAAGTTGTCCTATGAAATGCCATCTGAATTCGGGCGTATATTTCCCGACGAATTCCTGCACGCGGTTTTCGCCGAAAGTTTTTATGCCCGTATTTCCGGCAACGAAACGCAACCTTTCGGCGGGCATAGTTTTGGACGCGCCGACAATCAGCACGTCCTTTTCGTTTCTGCCGCATTCCGCAAGCGCTTCGTTAAGGCGCGAAACGGCGTTTTTATAGTTTTCAAGCACTTCGCTTTCGGTTACCATATTTTATATGGTATCACCGTATCGAGGGCTTTGTCAAGCGTCGCAGTCGCTTTCGTCGCTGGCGCATTCTTCGCGCCCGTCGAGGTTATGCGACGTTTCGAAAACACGGTTTTCGTCCTCGACGACAATCTTGTTTATCGACACCTCGTAAGCCGTTTTCTGTACGGTTTCTCCGTCGACGTTTTTCTGATATTCTCTGCTCTGAATTCTGCCCGTCACGGTAATTTTGTCGCCCACTTCGAGATTTCCGGCAAACCGCGCGTTTCTTCCCCACGCGATACACGGTATGTAATCGGATTTGTTATAAGCTCTGTTTACCGCTATAAGTATATCGCATATTTCGCGTTTAAACGGCGTCGTCCTGTACACGGTGGGTTTGCAGACGTAACCCGTAAGTTCGATGATGTTGGGATTGCGTTCCTCGTCGAAATCCACGATGTCTCTTACGAAAACAGTAAGCATAAGTCTGCTTTTACCCTTCTCGATTTTGTTGTAACTTCTGAATTGTCCTTCGACGGCTATCACGTCGCCGCGTTTCAGTTCGGTATCGATCATAAGTCTTTCGGACAGCGTTACGGGAATGACGTCTTCCTGCTCGGACATTCTTTTTACCGCAAGCAGAATTTCGTAAAATCCTTCGCCCATTACTTCGTGAGTGAACGCAGGCGCGGTCGTTACTCTTCCCATAAGATAAACTTTGTTGTTGATTTGTACTTCCGACATTGTTTTCCTCCTTATCGGTTATCGGCTGTTGATTATTTCAGGCGTTCCTATGCTGTACGCCCCGGTTGTCGATTATGTAGTTTTCGGTCATTACGAGTTCGTCGATTGAAACGCATTTATATCCGTCCGCTTTGAGTTTCGGCAATATAATAGGCAATGCGTCGAGAACGTGGTCGCTGTTGTTGTGAAAAAGAATTATCGCACCGTTATGCACCCTCGACAAAACCCGTTTCGCGATTTCTTCGCCCGATAAACCTTTCCAGTCGAGACTGTCCACACTCCACTGCACGCCCACCATGTCGAGCGCCGCGACGTTTTCGAGAAGTTTGTTGTCGTATTCCCCGAAAGGCGGTCTGAAATATTTGGGCGTTTTTCCCGTAAGTTCCTGTAATCGGATGTTTACGCTTTCGATTTCCTTTTTAATCTCGTCGTTTTGTAATTTGCTCATATGCAGATGGTTATTGCTGTGATTTCCTATTTCAAGACCTTTCTCTGCAATCAGCTTAGTCTCTTCGGGATATTTGTCTATCCAGAATCCTACAAGAAAAAACGTGCCGTCCGCGTCGTATTTTTCAAGTAACTCTATTATCCCTCTCGTTTTATCGGCGCCCCACGCGGCGTCGAAAGTCAGCGCGACGACTTTTTCTTCGGTCTCGACGGAATACACCGGAACAAGCCTTTTCGCATTGGCAAGATATACGGGCGCAATTCCCCCTATCGCGGCGGTCGCTATAAGCAGAGTCGCGGTTATTGCGATTGCCAGCGCTTTGAAAACGTCCTTCTTTTTTACGACTATGAACATCGCTACCTCATAATAGAATATTTTTGACAATGAAAACGCAAAAGTTTTTGCGAAAATTGTCGAAACAGATATATTTTTGGAGATAAAAAAATACCCTCATTCAAGGGTATTCAAGAAAAACCGAAATATGACTTTCAACGAAGTTTGGGCTGTCGCGGACGATAATCGCGTTTTGTTTTACCCGTCGCCTGTTTTCGTTGTTCTATCAAATCTTCTTTCTGCGGTTTTATAAGACAACTTTTATCAAATCCGATAAGGTCTTCTCTGCCTGCTTTTTTCAAAGCCTCTTTCACAATAAAATAGTTTTTCGGATTTCTCCATTGCATAAGCGCCCGCTGCATTTTCTTTTCCTCGGGGTCTTTCGGCACGTAAACTTCGCGCATCGTATCGGGGTTTATCCCCGTATAGTACATACAGGTGGATTTCGTCGAAGGCGTCGGATAAAAATCCTGCACCTGTTCGGGCATATAGTTTACGGACTTCAGGTATTCGGCAAGTTTTACCGCGTCTTTCAGCGTGCATCCGGGATGACTTGATATAAGATAAGGCACGAGATACTGTTCCTTTCCTTCTTCGCGCGTAATCCTGTAAAACTCGTCCGAAAACTTTTTATAAACCTCGAAAGGCGGCTTGTTCATCGTTTCGAGAACTCCGTTTACTACGTGTTCGGGCGCGATTTTCAGTTGTCCGCTGACGTGATATTTAACCAGTTCTCTGAAAAAGGTTTTGTCCTTGTCGTATATTACGTAATCGAAACGCACGCCGCTTCTGACGAAAACCTTTCTGACTCCTTCGATATTTCTCAGTTTTCTCAACAGGTCCAGATATTCCCTGTGGTCCACCTCGAGTTGTTCGCACGGTTTAAACCCTATGCAGTTTTTATTCATACACGCGCCCGCCGTAAGTTGTTTTTTGCACGCGGGATTACGGAAATTTGCGGTAGGGCCGCCCACGTCGTGAATATAACCTTTGAAGTCGGGATTCGTTACAAACGATTTTGCTTCCCCTATTATGCTTTTTTCACTCCTTTTCTGCACAATACGTCCCATGTGGTAAGTCAGCGCGCAGTAATTGCAGTTTCCGAAACAGCCTCTCGACGACGTGATGCCGAATTTGACCTCTTCGATTGCGGGAACTCCCTCTTTATACATGGGATGATAGGTGCGCATATACGGATATTCGTAACTTTTGTCCAACTCTTCGGGCGAAAGCGGATATGCGGGAGGGTTTTGCACAAGGTATTTTTTACCGTGTTTCTGAATAACCGTTTTCCCCGAAAAAGCGTCGCTGTTTTTATACTGAACGTTAAACGCCTTTACGTACTTCGTCTTATCGGAAGCCACTTCTTCGAAACTCGGGCAAACCGCGTTTTTATAAAAATCCGTTTTCAGATTTTCCGACAGTTTATCGTATTCGGACAGATATGCCGTGCCTCTTACGTCCTTAATTTTTTCAATAGGCACGCCGCGCCTGACGAGCGCAAGAATTTCGCGCATGGGTCTTTCTCCCATTCCGTATATCAGAAGGTCGGCGGGAGCGTCGCAAAGAATACCCGGCAAAACCTTGTCCGCCCAGTAATCGTAATGCGCAAAACGTCTCAGGCTTGCCTCGATACCCCCGATAATTACAGGAACGTCGGGATAAATCGATTTTAACTTGCGCGTATAAACGACGGTCGCGCGGTCGGGACGCATTCCCGTTCTTCCGCCCTCGCTGTAAACGTCTCTCGTACGCTTTTGTTTTGCCACGGTATAGTTGTTCACCATACTGTCGACAACGCCGGACGACACGAGAAACGCGACGTTGGGCCGTCCGAATTCCTTATAGTCCTCGTCTTTTAAAGGCTGAGGCATAATCGCCACACTGTATCCTTCCGCCTCAACGAGCCTCGCTATAATCGCGTGGCCGAAAGAGGGGTGGTCTACGTACGCCTCGCCCGTTACCACGATAAAATCGGGCGCTCCTGAAAGTTGTGATTTTTTAACGGGTAAAAACGGCATTATTTAAAGTATTTCACCCCGCTTTCGAAAATCTTCATATCAAAATCGCCGGGATAGTTTCTGTATAAATTTTGTCCGATGCGCTCGCTATGTCCCATCTTGCCCAGAATCCTTCCGTCCGCACTCGTGATACCCTCTACGGCATACTCGCTTCCGTTGGGATTGAACGGCGTTTCCATAGTCGCGTTATTATTCATATCGACGTACTGCGTTGCGATTTGTCCTTTTACGATGAGTTGCTCCATAACGTTTTTCGGCGCGACGAATCTGCCCTCGCCGTGAGACACGGGTACCGAAAAAACGTCGCCCGTTTTAACCGCGTTGAACCACGGCGACAGATTGCTTGCGACGCGTATTCTCGCAATCGTGCTGACGTGTCGGGATATATTGTTGAAAGTAAGCGTAGGCGACGCCGAAGTCGGGGGAGCAATCTTTCCGAAAGGAAGAAGTCCCAACTTTATAAGCGCCTGAAAGCCGTTGCATATACCGATAATCAGTCCGTCGCGTTTATCCATCATATCGTATAAGGCGTCGACTATCACGGGGTTTCTGAACGTAGTCGCGATAAATTTGCCGCTGCCGTCGGGTTCGTCCCCGCCCGAAAAACCGCCGGGAAATGCGATAATCTGACTGTTGCGGATTATTTTTGCGATTTCTTCGACCGATTTTTCGATATCGCGTTCGTCGCGGTTGCGCACCACGAAAGTCTCGACTTTGGCACCCGCTTTTCTGAATCTTTTTGCCGTATCGTATTCGCAGTTCGTGCCCGGGAATACGGGAATAAACACACGGGGTTTGGAAACGTTAACTTCGCATATTTTCTTCTTAGTGAAGCTTATGCCGAGATTTTTAGTATAACCGTCTGCGTATGCGGAGGTAGGAAACACGCTTTCGAGCGTGGAAGTAAACGCTTTTACCGCAACGTCGTCGCGAAGAGTAAGGTCGTTTATTATGAATTTCGGAGTATCGGTTACTTTCGCAACGGTTTTCGCGTCGAATCCATCGAAAAGGCTCTCGTCGTCGACCTCGACGAGAATATCGCCGAAAAAGGCTTTAAGATATTCTTCCGAAAAATCGTAAAATTCAAGCCCCTTTCCGTCGCCTAATGCAGATTTAACCGCCGCGGTTGCTACACCGCCCTCGTCTACTACTGTGCCGGCAAGGATTTTCCCTTTTGCGTTAAGCTCGTTTATTTTTTTATAGAGTCGTTTCAGATATTCGAAATCGGGCACGTTGTGTTTGTCCCGTCTTATCGGAAGCCAAACGAGTTTTCCCGTTTTCAGAAATACGTTACCCGTTACGCGCGAGGCCCGTCCCGTGCCCATTGCAAAGGCTATAAGCGTATCGGGGACGTCGATATCGTTGAAACTGCCGCTCATACTGTCTTTGCCGCCTATTGCCGCAAGTCCCAGCCCGATTTCCGCGTACAATGCGCCAAGAAGGGCGCGCACAGGTTCTCCGAAACGAGAGGGGTCGCCGTTAAGACGCTTGAAAAACTCCTGCAAAGTCAAGCTTATAGTATCGAAATCCGCACCGGTAACTACCGCTTTCGACACAGCCGATACGATAGAATATATGCTTCCCGTAAACGCGTCGCTTTCCATAAGATAGGGATTGCAACCGTACGCCGATATCGTCGCGGTATCCGTTTCGCCGCTTACGGGCGGTTTCGACGCCATTGCGATTTCGGGAGTGAGTTGATATTTTCCGCCCCACGGCAACAGAACGCTGCCCGCTCCTATCGTGCTGTCGAACATTTCGGAAAGGCCTTTGTTACTGGTTACGTTAAGCCTCGTAAGTTCGTTTAAAACAGCCTCTCTGGGACGACCCATATCCAGAAGCGTTTCAGTATTTTTGTTTATGCTTGCAAAATAATCGCCGTTCCTTTTTTCTATAACCACGTCTGTTTTCTGTTTGACGCCGTTGGTATTCAGAAATTCGCGCGAGATATCGAGGACGGTTTTATTGCGGTATGTCATTTTCAGTCTGCCCGTATCGGTTACGTGCGCGACGACGGTCGCTTTCAGGTTTTCTTCAGCGGCAAGTTTTACGAATTTTTTAACGTCGTTTTCGGCGACGACCACCGCCATTCTTTCCTGCGATTCGGAAATCGCAAGTTCGGTACCGTCCAGACCGTCGTATTTTCTGGGGACGGCGTCAAGGTCGATATCTAAACCGTCGGCAAGCTCGCCGATAGCGACGGCAACGCCGCCAGCTCCGAAATCGTTGCATCTTTTTATAAGTTTCGTCGCTTCGGGATTGCGGAACAGACGTTGCAATTTTCTTTCGGTCAGGGGATTGCCTTTCTGAACTTCCGCGCCGCACGTTTCTATGCTTTTCGTATCGTGCGCCTTGCTGCTGCCCGTTGCGCCGCCGCAACCGTCGCGCCCCGTGTCGCCGCCGAGAAGTATCACGGCGTCGCCCTTTACGGGAGTTTTTCTTACGACGTTTTCCTTCGGCGCACCCGCGATAACGTATCCCGTTTCAAGACGTTTTGCCTTGTAATTTTCGTGATACAGTTCGTAAACTCCGCCCGTCGCAAGTCCAATCTGATTGCCGTACGAGGAAAATCCTCTCGCCGCGCCCTGAGTAATGACGCGTTGAGGCAGTTTACCGTTCAGCGTTTTTTCAAACGGCTCCCTCGGGTCGGACGCTCCCGTAACCCTCATCGACTGATAAACGTAGGCGCGTCCCGACAGCGGGTCTCGTATCGCGCCGCCGAGACAGGTAGCGGCGCCGCCGAAAGGCTCGATTTCGGTCGGGTGATTATGCGTTTCGTTTTTGAACATTATAAGCCAGTCTTCGTCTTTGCCGTCGTTATCCACCCTGACGTTGACGCTGCAAGCGTTTATTTCCTCGCTTTCGTCCAGAAACGGTATTTTATTGTCCTTTTTGAGTTTTTTCGTACCGATGGTTGCTATGTCCATAAGGCACGGATATTTGTCGGCGCGTCCCTCGTACAACTCCGAAAACAGTTTTTCGTATAACTCGTACGCGCGTTTCAGATGAGGATTCTCGTCCTCGATTTCAATATTGCAAAGTTCGGTAAGAAAAGTCGTATGACGGCAATGGTCGCTCCAGTAAGTGTCGATAACTTTAATTTCGGTAACGCTCGGGTCGCGGCCTTCCTTTATGAAATAATCCCTCACGAATCTCAGGTCTGCTTTACTCATCGCAAGCGAAAGCTCGTCGTGATAATTATCGGTCTGTTCGTCGGAAAAGGATATAAATCCTTCGACGGTTTCGACGGGCGCGCCTTTTTTATGTTCCTGCAAGAGCGTATCGGGCATATCGAACGACCCTTCCCTGCATTCGACGGGATTTATAAGCAGTTTTTTGATTTTGATTACTTCTTCGTCCGACACGCCGTAAAGCGCGATAATACGCGCGCATCTGACGGCGACGCGCGGTTTCAGAGTAAGCAACTGCACGCATTGCGACGCGCTGTCCGCGCGCTGGTCGTATTGTCCCGGCAGATATTCTATAACGAAACTTTTCGCGCCCGAAAGGTCGATTTCGTTTTCGTAAACGTCGTCAACCTGCGGCTCCGAGAATATCGTGAACAGGCTTTTTTCGTAATCCTCTTGCGAAAGTCCCTCGACGTCGTATCTTATGATATCTCTTACTCCCTCGGGAGCAATACCGAGTACGTTCTGGATATCGTCGAGAAGTTTGAACGCCGAAACGTTCATTCCCTGTTTTTTTTCTACGTAAATTCTTTTTATCATTTTATCTCCGTTTAAAGATTAAGTCCTATGTCGGTGCGGAAATATTCTCCTTTGAAATGAACGCGGGCAACCCCCACGTAAGCAATCCGCCTTGCCTCGTCTATGGTGTCCGCCGTCGCGGTAACTCCAATCACTCTTCCTCCGTTGGTAACGAGACGGTCGCCGAAATACCTTGTGCCGGCATGATACAGCGTTACGTTTTTCGGATTGTCGATTGTGATATCGAAGCCTTTATCGTAAGCGTAAGGATAACCGTTTGACGCTATTATCACGCAAACGGCACAGTTATCGTACCACTTTACGGGGACATCGGCAAGTCTTCCGTCGATAACCGCGTCGAAAATCTCGTATAAATCGCCGTCGAGGCGAGGCAGAACCACCTGCGTTTCGGGGTCTCCGAAACGGGAATTGTATTCCACGACTTTTACGCCCGAATCGGTTATCATCAGTCCGAAATAAATAACTCCTTTATACTCGATACCGTCCTCGATAAGGCCCCGGAGCGTAGGATACATCACGTTTTTTTCGAAATCGGCGCGAACTTCGTCGGTATAAGCCGCACTCGGAGAAAACGCGCCCATACCTCCCGTATTAGGTCCTTCGTCCCCGTCGTAAATCTTCTTATGGTCCTGCGCCGATACCATGGGCACGATGGTTTTCCCGTCCGTGAAGGCAAGCACGGATACTTCTTTGCCTTTCATAAACTCCTCGACGACCACTCTGCTGCCGCTTTCGCCGAAATATTTGTCAAGCATAATGTCCGACAGCGCTTTTTTCGCTTCGTCAAAATCGTTGCAGATTATCACGCCTTTTCCGAGCGCAAGTCCGTCGGCTTTAATCACGCAGGGATATTCCTGCCGTTCGACGTATGCGAGCGCCTCCTTGTACGTATCGAAAGACGCGCTTTTTGCGGTCGGGATTCCGTGACGGTACATAAAATCCTTTGCGTACGACTTACTCCATTCGAGTTCGGCCGCTTTTTTTGTAGGCCCGAACGCTCTTATACCCTTTTCGGTAAGAAAGTCCACCATGCCCTTCGCCAGCGGGTCGTCGGACGCAACGACTACCATATCGACGGGAGTCGCTTTGAAATCGCAGCCTTCGATAAAATCGTAAACGGCGTCGAAGTCCATCGGGGAAATATCTTTGCACTCGGCTATCTCGCTGATACCGGCATTTCCGGGAAGGCAGAAAATCTTTCCTACCTTGTCGCTTTTTCTGAGTTTTTCGGCGATTGCGTGTTCGCGTCCGCCGCCCCCTAAAATCAATACGTTTTTCATAATAATCCTTAAATATATTCCGATTAAATTTTTTAGTTTCTTTTCTCGTCTTTATTTAAAAAAACGCCTTAAACGAATATGAGTCAGTGTTTGAAATGACGGCGGTGCGTCATAATCATGGCGATGCCGTATTCGTCGGCTTTTGCAACGGAAAGATTGTCGTTGACGCTTCCGCCCGGGTGCGCGATTGCAGTAATACCCGCCTTGCCCGCCGCCTCGACGCAATCGTCAAACGGGAAAAACGCGTCGGACGCCATAACGCTGCCTACGGTATTATCGCCGCCGTGCTCGATTGCCTGTTCCGTCGCCCAGATACGGTTGGTCTGACCCGCGCCTATTCCGACGGTCGCTCCGTTTTTTGCAAGCACAATGGCGTTCGATTTGGTATGTTTCACGACTTTCATTGCAAATTTCAGGTCGGCAAGTTCCTTTTCGGTGGGCTGACGTTTGCTTACCACCGTAAAATCGTCGTAGACCTCGCCCTTATTATAATCCTGCACAAGCAATCCTCCCACAACTTTTTTCATATCGTATCCGTTTTCGGGAAGGGGCGCGTTTATGGATTTAAGCCTTAAAAGACGAATGTTTTTCTTTTTTTCGAGTATTTCAAGCGCGTCGGCGTCGAAATCGGGAGCAACTATGACTTCGAGGAATATTTTGGACATTTCCTCGGCAAGAGCTTTCGTTACGGGCCTGTTAAGCGCTATTATCCCGCCGAATACCGATACCGGGTCGGCGTCGTAAGCGAGTTTATACGCCTCTTCGATACTGTCCGCCGTTCCAACTCCGCACGGATTTGCGTGTTTTACCGCAACCGCCGCGGGAGCCGTAAATTCGCGCAGCAGGTCGAGAGCTCCGTTGGTGTCGTTGATATTGTTATAAGACAATTCTTTTCCGTGCAGTTGTTCGGCCTCGGCGAGACTTCCTTTTACGGGCATACATTCTTTATAGAATATGGCGTTCTGATGAGGATTTTCTCCGTAGCGCAAATCCTGCGCTTTTTCGTAAGCGAAGGTAATCTGTTCGGGAAAACGAATGCCCAGTTTTTCGCGCATATACGTAGAGATGAGTGTATCGTAAACAGCCGTATGCTGAAATACCTTGTACATAAGACGGAATTTTGTTTCAAGCGACACTCCGCCCCCTTTTATTTCGTCAAGCACCCTTTCATAGTCCGCGCTGTCGACGACAACGGTTACGTCCTGATAGTTTTTTGCGGCGCTTCTGAGCATCGTAGGCCCTCCGATATCGATATTTTCGATGGCTTCCTGCAAATCTATGCCTTCCTTCATTATAGTCTGTTTGAAGGGATAAAGATTGACGCACACAAGGTCGATTGTATCTATTCCGAGTTTTTCGAGTTCGTCCATATGTTTTTTGTCGGAACGCATAGCAAGAATACCCGCGTGAATTTTCGGATGCAGAGTTTTTACCCTCCCGTCGAGGCATTCGGGAAACCCGGTAACGCTTTCCACCGGGATTACTTTTACGCCCGCGCTTTCGAGGGTTTTATACGTTCCTCCGGTCGAGATAATTTCGTAACCTTCTTTTTCGAGACCTTTTGCAAAGTCGACGACGCCCGTTTTGTCAGATACGCTGATAAGTGCACGTTTTTTCATAAAATCTCCTTTTATTTAAAAAAATTTGTAGTTATAATTAGAAATCGGTCAGTAATCTGTAACGCCGATTTTTCCCTCGGTAAGCAATTTCACCGCTTTTGGTAATATTTTGTGTTCGAGTTCCAGCACCCTTTTCTGCAACGTTTCGGGCGTGTCGTTTTCGTAAACTTTAACCTTTTCCTGCAAAATTATTTTTCCGGTATCCGTACCCTCGTCGACGAAATGTACGGTTGCGCCGCTTTCCTTTTCGCCTGCGGCGATTACCGCTTCGTGAACCCTCATTCCGTAAAAACCGTCCCCGCAGTATTTCGGAATCAGCGAGGGATGAACGTTTATAATGCGGTTTTCGAAAGCGCGCACGAAAAACGGCGGCAATATGCGAAGATATCCCGCAAGAATTATAAAATCGATTTGCATTTCGATAAGATGCTCTTCAAGCGCCTCGAACATTGCGTTTTCGTCGCCGCCGAAATCTGCTTTCGAATAGACCTCGGCGCGTATTCCGCTGTTTTCGGCGCGAGTGAGCGCGTACGCGTTTTTATTGCTCGAAACGACTATCGAGATTTCGGCGTTTCCGATATATCCTTTTTCGACGGCGTCGATTACCGATTGCAAATCGGTGCCTCCGCCCGATACGAAAACGGCGAGCTTCTTTTTCATAGAATAACCTCTTTACCCTTTACGACGGCGCCGAGTTTTACCGCTTTGTCACCGCATTCGCCCGCAGCGATTATGATATCGTCGGCGTCCGACGGATTTACGGCAAGCACCATTCCTATTCCCATATTGAACGTGTTGTACATTTTTTCGTCGGAAATACCCGCTTTTTCCTGCATAATTTTAAATATTTCGGGTACTTCGTATGAGTTTCTGTCAATCTTTGCCGTCAGACCCTCTTTGAACATTCTGGGAATGTTTTCGATAAAACCTCCGCCCGTTATATGCGCTATTCCCTTAATCTCATACCTTTTTATAAGCGATATAACCGTTTTAACGTAAATGCGCGTGGGCGTTATAAGCGCGTCGTATAAAGAAGAACGAAGTCTTTCGTCGTATTTTTTAAGAGCGTCGATATCCTCGCCGAAAATTTTTCTTACAAGCGAATAGCCGTTGCTGTGTATTCCCGAACTCGCAAGACCGATAAGCGTATCGCCCTCTTTTATTTTACTGCCGTCGATGATGTCGTTTTTCTTTACGCGACCTACGGCAAACCCCGCGATATCGTATTCGTCCGCATTGTAAAATCCCGGCATTTCCGCGGTTTCGCCTCCGATGAGCGCCGCCCCCGACTGCCTGCATCCTTCGGCGACGCCTTTTACAATCTGCTCCACCTTTTCTGGTACGAGTTTCGAAATCGCGATATAGTCGAGGAAAAACAACGGTTTCGCGCCCAACGCGACGATATCGTTGACGCACATCGCAACCGCGTCTATGCCGATAGTGTCGTGCTTATCGCCGATAAACGCGTATTTGAGTTTCGTACCGACGCCGTCCGTGCCGGCTACAAGCACGTCGCCGTCCGGGGCGTCGTCAAGAACAAAGCATCCTCCGAAACTTCCTATGTCGCCCATAACTCCTTCGGTATAGGTTGAACGAACGTGTTTTTTCATCAGTTTTACCGCTTCGTATCCGGCGGTAATGTCAACGCCGGCGTCTTTATAGTCCATAATCGCTCCTTAAAGTGTATTTAATAAAAAAAACGCAGTTTAAAAAAACCGCGTTAATCCAATTCTTTTTTCAGCGCTTCGTCGGCCGCAATTACCTTATCGGCAAGTTCCTGCTTGTACAAGGTAAATTTTTTCAGAAGCCGGGGATATTTTAAAGAGAGCATCTGAACGGCAAGCAACCCGGCGTTTTCGCTGCCGTTTATGGCAACCGTCGCAACGGGTACGCCCGCAGGCATCTGTACCGTCGAAAGAAGGCTGTCGAGTCCGTCCATCGTGCTGCTTTTCACGGGAATGCCGATTACGGGCAAAGGCGTTTCCGACGCAATAACTCCCGCAAGGTGAGCCGCCTTTCCGGCCGCCGCGATTATTACCTCGATGCCCGTATCCATTGCCGACGACGCAAACTCGTGAACCAGCGCGGGCGTACGATGAGCCGACATTATCTTAACAACGGGCTCAATTTCGAATTTCTTCAGAATCTTTACGGCGGGGCTTACGATTTCGTAATCGCTTGCGCTGCCCATTATTACGGCTACCTTAGGCATAGATACCTCTTTTTTCGAATGATACGTTTATTCTATATTTTTTTATAAAAAGTGTCAATGAAAAAACCGCCTTAATCGTATTTCTTGACAAAAGTCGCGATAAAGATTTAAACTGATTCCGATATGGTTACCGAATGTTTTGAAATTTTAATGGAACTTCTTAAATCGAGAAAGGTAAAAGCGCGTTATCTTGCCGACAAAATGGAAATTTCGGTAAGAAGCGTTTACCGATATATCGACGTGCTTTCGGCGTCGGGAGTAGCGATATTCTGCGAACGGGGCAGAAACGGAGGCATCAGAATCGCAGACAATTACCGCCTTCCCGCCGCCCTGCTTTCCCCGTCCGAGCAATCGGACATTCTTGCCGCTCTCAATCTGTATAAAGGCGCAAATCCCGCCTGCGACGTCGAAAACATACGCGGTAAACTGCTTGCGCTCGATACGTCGTCGGATGCGGACAAACTTATTATGACGGGCGACAAACTCATTCTCGAAGGCACGATTGGCGACGAAAAACTCTACCGCGCGAAAATCGAACCCCTGTCGGAGGCCATAAACAAACAGAAAAAAGTCCTGCTCGTTTATCACGACCGCGGCGGCGAAATCACCGAACGCACGGTAAGACCTCACGCTTTCGTGCTTAAAGATTTCGTCTGGTACGTCTATGCGTATTGCGAACTTCGCGAAAGTTTCAGAATGTTCAAAATAAGCCGTATAGAAAAACTTGCGGTAAGCGACGTCTCGTTTGAACGGATTCCCCGCGAAGAATTCACGCCGTGGAATTTATCTCCCGAAAAAGCGCAAACTGTAAACATATTGCTGTCGGTAAACGAAAACGCCAGGTACGCCGTCGAGGAATGGCTGGGCGTCGAGTGCGTCAGACCCGTAAAAAACCCGATCTTCCCGTTCGTTGCGAACGCAGAAGTCGCCTGCGATAACTATCTGTTTTCAAGGCTCCTTTCTTTCGGCGCGGACGTCCGCGTGGAAGAACCGCGGTATATTGCGGACAAACTTATCTGCGTCGCGCGCGATATCGGCGCGCTGTATGCGAAAAAACCGCATTAATCATTGACAAACTTTTTATTAAAGTATAAAATTAGTTATATATTTTCAGAGGTTATATATGGAAAAACTCAATATCGATAGTTTCATCGACAACAACTACGACGACGTAAGAGGTCGCAACGATTATTCTCCTTCTCTCACGTTACAGGAACGCGCCGAAATGGGCGACGCGGACGCACAGAACGAACTCGGCGCCGCTTATATGCAGGGTTACGGCGTACAATTAGACTATAAAAAAGGCCTTAAATGGTTTATAGAAGCGGCGGCTCAAGGTCATACGGGCGCGTTTGCCAACCTGGGAATATGTTTTCTTACCGGCCTCGGCATTCCAAAGAATTACGGAAACGCCTTCAAACTTCTAAAAAAATCGGCCGAACGCGGATATGCGCTCGCTCAATACAATCTCGGCGTAATGTACGAAAACGCTCTCGGCGTCGAAGAAAATTACGAACTTGCCCTTTACTGGTACGCCCTCGCCTCGAAACAGGGTTACGCAATGGCAACCAACAATATCGGCAACTGCTTTATGTACGGAAAAGGCGAGCAGCGCAATTATCAGGCCGCGTTTTCCTATTATATGCAGGCTGCAAAACAAAATCTGCCCCTTGCGATGTACAACGTCGGCGTCTGTTATTTCAACGGCTTCGGCGTAAAACAGGACAAAGCCATTGCCGAACAATATCTGAGGAAAGCGGCGTCCGCCGGCAATCGCGAGGCGATAAACGCGCTTGAAACGCTTTTCAAATAATCTAACGAATAAAAAAAACGCCGCGTAATTTACGCGGCGTTGTTTTTTGCGGTTCAATCGGTTAAAATACCGTCGTTGCCTTTATGATGAACGTGGTCGAGCATAACTGCTACGGCTATTACAAACGGCACGTTTTCTTCGTCCTCGACATTAATTATGTACGAATCTCTGATTAAAGTCACGGATTTGTAAATGCGCGCCACTGTTCTGCCGTCGCGGATGATATTGCAATTATGCGCCAACAGCGAACCTTCGATTTTGAGATCCGTCCCATAAAAGTCGTACTTCGGTTTTACGGAGAATTTTTGCTTTGCATAACAAATTTTTTCTCCCCCCTCGTAAAAATCAAACCTCTTCAACAAACGGAACATTCTTTTTTTGACGCATACGATTTCTTTACCCTGCATATCGTACACTCTGAATTTTCTCGGCAAAGAAAAGCTGCCCTTGACAAGGAATACGTCGTTGCCTTCTTTATCATTGATGAAATACTTGCCCGTAAGGCTGACAAGTTTCTGTTTTACAACAAATTCCATTTTATCCTCCTGTCTATCTGTATTTTAAAACAAAAGATTAGATGGTTTTCAACGTTTCTGCGATTTTTTCGATAAAATCGCGTGAATTCTGAATTTTTACGGTAACGCCGGCTTTATTGAACATTGCGGCAAGGTCTTTCGTCATATACCCGTTTTCAATCGTACGGATAACTGCCCGTTCAAGCCTGTCCGCAAAACCGACGAGGGACAAATTATCGTCGATTTCCCCTCTTTTTCTCAGCGCGCCCGTCCAGGCAAAGATTGTAGCCACGCTGTTCGTACTGGTATCTTCGCCTTTAAGGTATCTGTAATAATGCCGCGTAACCGTGCCGTGCGCCGCTTCGAACTCGTATACGCCGTCGGGTGACACGAGAACCGACGTCATCATGGCAAGGCTGCCGAAGGCCGTAGCCACCATATCGCTCATAACGTCGCCGTCGTAGTTTTTGCACGCCCATATCATACCGCCGTTGCTGCGCACGACGCGCGCCACGGCGTCGTCGATTAACGTATAAAAGTATTCTATGCCCGCGCGTTCGAATTTTTCGGCGTAATCATCCTCGAATATTTTTGCAAAAATATCCTTGAAACGATGGTCGTAAGTCTTTGAGATGGTGTCTTTGGTCGCAAACCATAAATCTTTTTTGACGTCAAGCGCATAATTAAAGCAACTTTTCGCGAAACTTTTTATGCTTTCGTCGGTATTGTGCATTCCGAGAACGACTCCGCCGCTATCCGAGTAATCGAAAACCTCGATGCGCTTTTTATCCTCGCCGTTGCGTGATATTACGAGTTCGGCCTTGTCGCCCTTTTCGGCATAGCATTCCACGTCGCGGTAAACGTCGCCGTAAGCGTGGCGCGCAATGGTTATGGGTTTTGTCCATGCAGGAATAACGGGTGTAATGCCGTCAACCGTTATCGGACTTCTGAAAACCGTACCGTCAAGTATTGCGCGGATGGTGCCGTTGGGGCTTTTCCACATTTTTTTAAGCCCGTATTCTTCAACCCTCTGCGCGTTGGGAGTAATTGTGGCGCACTTAACGCCTACGCCGTATTTTTTACAGGCGTAAGCCGCGTCCGCGGTAACTTTGTCGTCGGTTTCGTCGCGGTGTTTCAGCCCGAGGTCGTAATACTCGGTTTTAAGCTCGACGTAAGGAAAAATCAGCAGTTCTTTAATATCCTTCCACAGGATACGGGTCATCTCGTCTCCGTCCATTTCGACGAGAGGAATTGTCATAAGTATTTTCCCCATATCTTTACCTCAATATTTTGTTAAAGAGATTATAACAGACTCATTTTATTTTTGCAACCTTTTAGAGCCGCCGCCCGACGCAAAGTTTTTTATTACGGAGCTGTCGTACTGCAATCTGCTTTTTTTCTTTTCCGAAAAAGCGCGCAAAGCGCCTTCCGTTATTCTGTCGAGAAGGTCTGAAAACGTTATACCCGACGGTTCGAAAAGATAAAACGCCATACTTCCCGGCACGGTGTTTATTTCGTTTACGAAAAGTTTGTTTTCACTGCTTAAAAGATAATCTATACGGATAACGCCCGACATATCGAGGTCGGTATATATTCTTTTTGAAGTTTCTCTTACTTCGTCGCGGATTTCTTCGGAAATTTTTGCGGGAAATTCGCGTTTGTTACCGGACGTTTTATTTCCCGAAAGGTATTTGTCGTCAAACGATAAAAAGTCATTCCAGCCAACGGGTCGCTCCACCTCCGAAACGAAAACGTCTTTCCCGTCCGAAAAAACCGCGCAATTAAGTTCGGTAAAATCCGAAAGCGCGCTTTCGACGATAATTTTCCTGTCGAATTTTATCGCTATTTCTATCGCGTCCTTCAGTTCCTGCTGATTATCCGCCCTCCTGATTCCGATACTGCTGCCCAGCGACGCGGGTTTTACAATCATCGGATAATCGAGAAACGTCGTAACGTGTCTTAAAACGTCTTTCGTATTTTTAAGGTAATCCGCCCTCAGAAAAGATATTTCGGGAACAGTGTTCAGCATAAGGCCGTCGACCAGTTGTTTGGAAAGAACTTTATCCATACACAACGACGACTGCAAAACTCCCGCGGAAGTATAGGGAATGCCGTTGTATTCCAACAGCCCCTGCAATACGCCGTTTTCTCCCTCTCCTCCGTGACAGCACACGAGCGCAACGTCGGGCGTGAATTTTTTCACGAAAACGTTCTTTACTCTCGAATAGAACGCGCCGTCTATAAGCCACAGTTTCGTGCATTTTTTCATGTTCGGTTTTTCGAAAAACGATACGTCTTTCAACCGTTCGCCGGTATAAAACGCACCGTCCTTCATATATATCGGCGTCGTTTTGTACTTCACGGCGCATAAATTCGCCATAGTCTGCACTCCCGTGATGACGGAAACGTCGTGTTCGCAGGAGCGACCTCCGAAAAATACCGCTACGTTAAGCATTGATACCTCCTAAAAAATTCAGTTATATTCGTCGGGTAAATCGTTTAAAAACAAAACGGTGTCGCCTGCCGAAAACAAATCTGGAAAGAACCGCTCCGCGGCGGTAAGACTTTCGAAATGCAAAATGTTTTCCTCGGGAAATCCGCCGCCGAGAAGTCCCGCTTTCAAATCCTCCGTTCTGCTGCCGCCTATAAGCAGAACGATATCGCATACCGCGGCCATTTTTCGTCCGAGAGCGAAATTTTCTTCCCTTTCGTTTTTACCCAGTTCCACCATACCGGGGGTAACGGCTATTTTCTTACCTTCGAACGAGGACAGGACTTTCAACGCTTCCGCTGCGCCGACGGGATTTGAATTATACGTGTCGTCGATAACGTTAATCTTTCCGTTGTTTATCAGTTCGAGTCTGTGCGGTATGCTTTTAAGACATTTTATCGCGCGGACTATATCCTCGGGTCTTATGCCGAGTTTCAGCGCCATACCTGCCGCCGTAACGATATTCTGAATATTATGTTCGCCGAGAAGTCTCGTTTCCGCGTCGTATTTTTTGCCGTCTGCGGACAAAGTAAATCTGCTGCCGAAAGCGCCCGTAACGATATTTTCGGCAAATACGAAATCTTCTTTCCCTCCTACGAAGCAAACGTTTCCGGGAAGAACAATATTTTCGGGAACGGTACGTCTGTTTACAATTCCCGCGCCGAAATCGGGAAGGCTTTCAAGAAGAACCAGTTTTTCGCTTATTATATTTTCGATTGTCTTAAAAGTTTCGAGATGCTGGCCCGTTATTCCCGTCAGTATTCCGTATTCGGGTTTTACCATGTCGACGAGTTCTTTTATATCTCCCGTTTTTCTGGCGCCCATTTCCGCGATGAAAACGTTTGTGTAAGCGTCAATCTTTCCGGCGCTCAACGCAATACCGAGCGGCGTATTGTAATTACCGTCCGTCATAACCACGTCGTATTTTTTATCGAGCATGCATTTCAGAATATTTTTGACGCTCGTTTTGCCGAAACTACCCGTTATACCGATTTTTGTCAGGCAGCCGTGGGTCTGAATTTTTTCGGCGGCGCGCCGCACGTATTTTTTATTGTTGAGTATTTCGAACGGACAAAGCAAAAGATTGGCGAAAAACGAAATTATTACCGCTACGAACGGCGATACCGCACAGATTCCCAAATAATATACGAAAGGCAGCAACGCGGCGGCGGCAACGTTGAAAATTATCGTAATTATCGAAATAACGACGTATAATCGCGTTGCCCTTTTCGTGAATACCAAAGGATTTTTCGATTTCTCGGTGAGCCTTGCGCATACCGCGACCGACAGAACGATTAAATAAAACGAATAAAACGTAATCTCATATTCTTTTGAAAAAGAAAAAACCGTTCCCAAAGGATAAACCGCCGCAAAAAGCAATGCGATAACGGTAAACGGCATAAATTTTCTGTTGAAATACGCCGGCTTTTCAAAAAGGGAAAACACGCGGTAACCTCCCGTCTGTATCTGTTTCAGCACGGGATAAGTCATAAGAATTTCAAGTATCGTCGTGAACAGCGTTATTATTATCGACAGCATTTCCATAAATAAAAGCGGAAAGAATTTTCAAAAACGAACCGCTATTATCTAAATATGAAAAATGCCCTGCGTTTGTGAGTACGAAAAGAAAACTGTTCGGGATTTTTTTGTTAAGTTTTTTTGCCATATAAAGAGGAGTATCCTTGTCGTTATCGCCCCAGAATATGGCTGTTTCGGCCGATATTTTTCCGAGAAGCGGCGTTTCGTCGTAATTGACCACGTTTCTGAAGGTCGCCTGCATTACGGGCGACAGCGCGCGGTAATCGTCGCTGCCTTTGAGACCGCCGCCGAATTTTTTAAGAATTTTGTGAAGAGTAATTCTGAAATAATATTTTATTCCCCTGCGGGGTTTTACTCCCGCGCTGTCCACAAGTACGAGTTTGTTCACCCTTTCGGGATAATACGCCGCAAGATAAATAGCCACCCTGCCGCCGAACGAATGTCCCACGATATCCGCTTTCGCGATGCCGGCGGCGTCCATGGTTTCTATAACGCCCTCTGCATAATCTTTGACGGTAAGAGGATAATCGGGATGAGGCGTCTTGCCGAAACCGTAAAAATCCACCAGCGTTGCGCTGACGCCGAGATTCTTCGCGACAAATAAAAACGACCTGACGTCGCCGCCCCAGCCGTGCAAAAAAATCACTTCGCGTCCGTTGCCGAATCTGATATAATTTAAAATAATTATTCCCCTTCGATATTGCGCCAATATATAAGCGCGGCGTCCTTACCCTCGTAATAACAAGGGCGTTTTCCCGCAAGAACAAAGCCGTTTTTTTCGTAAAGAGCTATTGCGGAAAGGTTATGCTCGTTCACTTCAAGCGTTGCGCGGGCAACGTTTTTCGACCGCATATCTTCAAGAACGTAACGAAATATTTTTTCGCCGTATCCCTGTCTTCTGTACGCTTCCGCAACCGCGATATTGGTAATATGTGCCTCGTCGAGTATTCTATAATACCCCATATATGCAACTACTTTGCCGTTATTTTCGCATACAAAATACGTTGCAAGCGGGTTTTTCAGTTCGTCCTCAATCATATTGCGGGACCACGGAGTTTTAAAACTCGTGCGTTCGATTTCCTCTATTCCGTCGACATGTCCGTATTGCATCGTAACGATGTCAGCCATTTTTCCGCGCCTCTCTTTCGGCCTGACTTTCTCTTAAATACAACGGCACGAGACTGTTTACAAACTCCCGTTCTGCCGCTTTCTCGTTAAGAAGATACGCAAACGCCCCGACGTAATCGTCTTGCTCGTCGCGATAAAACCTTTCGCCGGGAATCTCGTCGCCCTTTTCGTAATATCGCATAGACAAAACCTTTCCGTCCTTTACGCTTGCTCCGTAATAGTTTCCGTGCAACGCGTCGATAAGAACGGTTCCCTCGCCTTTATTATATGCGACAAGCTCAAACGAATTGACGTCGATACAAGGTTTTCCCGTTGCGTACGACAATGCGTTTATCGTAGAAATTCCGACGCGTATTCCCGTAAAACTTCCGGGACCCGTCACAGCCGAAAACGCGTCTGCGTCGGACAGCGACAATCCGTTTGCCGTAAGAAGTTCTTCGATTTTCGGAATAAGTAAAGACGTATGCTTTTTATTGCCCTCTTCGGACACGATAAAACGGGTCTTTTTCCCGTCTGTAATCACGACGGTGAGGGCGTCGCGCGTGGTATCCACTCCTAATATCAGCATATTTCAATCTCCCTTTCGTTGCCGCCTTTTAAAACGATGTTTACCGTAACGGTTTTTTCGGGCAATCTCGAAAACTTGTTCCATTCGATAACCGCGACGCCGTTTTCGTAAAGGTATTCCTCAAGTCCCAGTTCGTAAAGCTCGTCCTCGTCCGCAATTCTGTACATATCGAAATGATATACCGGAATCCGGGTATCGTCGTATGAGTGCATTATGGTAAACGTGGGACTTACGACGGTTTTTTTGCCTCCGAGTCCTTTTACGAGACCTTTGGTAAACGTGGTTTTCCCCGCCCCGAGATCGCCGTTCAATAAAATAACCTCGCCGCCCGAAAGGGTTTTCGCAAGGTTTTTTGCAATGTTCTGCGTATCGCGGGCGTTTTTCGAATAATATTTCATACCGCGATTATATTACTTTTCGTCGCATTTTGCAATATCTTCGTCGTCGTTTACGTCGTGCAAATCGTTATTTTTGCCGATAATTTCCGCTTTCTCGCCGTCAGAAGATAAATTTTCGTCTTTCGCGCCGCCCTGCGTCGGTAAATCGTACTTATCGGGATAGACTTCGGCGGTTTCGAGCTTCAAAGGTCGTTTAAGTCTCGGATACAGCAGGAAAGTAACAACGGATACTATAATGCATCTGAGAATATTGAAAGGCAGCACGCCGACGCCGAGATACCATGCGTACAGATTTTCTCTCGTTACCGTTTTATACAAAGGTTTAAGCATATTTATTATGGGCTCGTAACTGCCGCCGAACATAACCGTAACGTAAAAAGGTATGGATATGAATCTGTTGACGATTATCGCCGCAAGAGTTACGATAATCGACCCCGCGACAAGCCCTATCGCCGCGGTTTTTTTGTTCTTTCTGCAATTGTAAATAAGCGACGACGGCAATACGAAACAAATCCCGAGCAGAATATCCGTCGCCTCGCCTACGAATTGCGTCGTGGAAAGAGGAAATTTTAAAAGACATTTCAGCACGATAACGAGGCATCCCGAAACGGGTCCCATCGAAAATCCCGCAATCAGCGCGGGCAGTTCGGAAATCTGTATGTCGAGAAAACCCGGGAAAGCAAACGGCAGAGGAAATTTGACGAACGCATAGAGAACGAACGATAACGCGGTGTACATAGCGATTTTAACTATGTATTCGATTTTGTTCCTGCCGTCGGTGTAACGCCTGAAATTTGTTGCAAGATTTCTTTTTAATTCGGACATAAAAATGCCTCGGTTCAGTATTTCCGAGGCGATTCCGAAAAACGTATAACTCTTCTCCCATCCGGACTATACCGTCGGTCGGGGAATTTCACCCCGTCAGCTTGCGCTTGTGGACTTTTACCACCGGTGAGGACTTGCACCTCGCCTCGAAGTTAATAATATTATAATACCGCCGCACGCGAAAATCAACGCTTTTTAATATGCGGACGCGGTTTTTTAAAATAAATTTTCGAAACGATTATTTGCGCGGCGATTCGTACTTTCTGACGTTGTCGCCGTCTGCCCAGAGTTTTTCGAGACAGTAAAGCACGCGCGTGTCGTCGTTGAAAATATGAACTATGACTCCGCCGTAATCCATTACTATCCATCTGCCCTCTTTCGTGCCGTCGACGCGCAAAGGTTCGATACCGTCCGCTTTTGAAAGTTTTTCGTCGATATGCTCGTAAACGGCTTTTGCCTGCGACGTGCTGCGCGCGGTTGCGATAACGAAATAATCCGCAACTATCGTAAGGTGCGAAACCGATAATATCGTTATATCTTCGGCTTTCTTCTCGTCGAGCAATCGGCAGATTCTGTCGGTAAGTTCCTGTGTATTCATAAATTCTCCTTATAGTAGTTTATTGCTTTATCGGTAAGAGGATATACCGTGCGACCCGTTTTTAATACGTAATCGCGACTGTACGTGAGACACTTTAAAAAACCGCTTCCGAAATCGTCGGCAAGCGCGGCGCGAAGTTCCGCAACGCCGTCAAAATCTCTCTCGGACGAAACAAGGTCGGCGCAGTATACGATTTTTTCAAGTGCGCTCATATTTTCACGCCCCGTGGTATGATACCTTATCGCGTTCAGAATATCGTCGTCGGTTATATGAAAATCGTCGCGTACGATAACCGCGCTTACAAACTGATGTTGCACGGGTGTGCCGAGCGAATCGGCGGGAATATCTTTCATATCGCACGAAAGCGGAGTTTTATCGAATTTTTTTCCGACGTCGTGCAGAAGTCCCGCAAGCAATACCTTGTCGTAATCGACGCCGAGTTTATGCGCTCTGTTCAGTTCCAGCGCGGCAAGCGCGGTGTTTTTGCTGTGAACGAATCTCTTCTCGTCAAGAAAACCTTTTGCTTTCGAAATATATCCGTCGAAACGGGAATACAGATTGTGCGAATTTATATATTCCTTGACTTTCGGAGGAACGCCGTCCGCTCTCTCCTGAAGATACAGTCTGTCGCGGATACCGTGGCTGTCCACGGCTTTACCGACGTATTTCATAACTTTAATATCGCCGTGCCATTTTTCGTTCAGTTCGTCCGCTTTTTTTTGCGCGTCGGGATAGCCCGTGCGGTTGAAAACGGCAATCTGAAAATTGCGGACGATAAACTCGGGATTTTTCCAGCTTTCTATTGCGTCAAGGCTGTCGCCGCCTATCACGAACACGAAATCGCCGTACTTTTTTTTAAGTTTAGGCAGATTTTCGGCGCTGTAATTCACACCGTCGTTTTCCCTCTCGGTTTCGTCGACGATAATCTCTGCGGCAACCTCCGAAAAAGCGATTCCCGCCATTTCCGCGCGGAATCCGAACGGGGTTTCCGCCGCTCTTTTATGCGGTGGATTTTCGGTAGGAAGAACGATAAGCCTTTCAATCCCCAGTTCCTTTACGCACGCCTTTGCGATATTTATATGTTCAATGTGAACGGGGTCGAAACTCCCTCCGAACACCGCTGTTTTTATCATAACATTATTGTATCACAATATTTAAAGCATATCAATCGGATTTTTCGGCAAAAATCATTATATGACGACCTTTGCAAAATTAACCGACAATTTAACGGTCCGCGCCTGTTTCTTTTTACTTACTCTTTTATGGATGCAGTTTTTCATAAGAAAACTTTGGGTTTCGATAATCGCGGCGTTTGCGATAACGTTGGCGTTTTTTATCGCGGCGAAAGCGCTTTCGAAAAAACTGCCGCGAGAAAAAAGTTTTTCTAAAAACGACCTCGTAAACGCTCTCGTACTTAAAAATGCCGAAGATATCAAAAGGCTTTATCTCCTGGCAGTGCCGTCCGATAAAAATTTCATTAAATGCGCTTTCAGATTTTCTGCCGCAACCCCGGACGACGTTGCCGCGGCGTTCCGCGAAAGCGGCGACAGGGACGTTACGCTTATCGTTAACGAATGCGGACGTCAGGTTATGGTTTACGCCTCCTCGCTGCCGAAAAAAATCAATATCGTAAACAAAAACAAACTTTATAAAACTCTTAAAACCGCAGGCCTTCTACCAAAGCCCGTCGAAATGACAAAACCCGAAAAAAAATACGTCCCCCCGAAAGAAACTCTTTCGTATATATTTTCGAAACGCAACGTGAAATATTTTCTGTTTTCGGGCATAATACTTACTCTTATGGCTTTCGTTACGCCCCTGAAACTGTATTACTTAATCGTCGCAAGTCTTTCGCTATTGTTTGCCCTCGTATCGGAAATTTTCTATCTTAAAAGCTGAAATAAACAATAAATGTCAGACGGCGGCCGATTACGCCGCCGCACGACAATACAAAAAGTTCGGTTTATATAAGTCCGCGCAGGAATCCCGGCGCGGACTTAATACGAATTTTAGAATTTTATTTTTTCAGTGCGGAAACGGCGTCGAGAATGGTTTTCTGATAGGCCTCCATTCCGTATTTGTCCACGTCGAGTTTGCTTCTTTCTCCGTGAGTAAGACATCCCGCGCCGCCTATGCAACCGCCGAGACACGCCATTCCCTCGATGAAGTTTGCGTCGAGTTTTCCTTTCGACTTCTGCAACATAGCGATTCTGCACGCGTCTATACCGTCGCAGGTGCAGGGTTTGAAATCGAAGTCGCCTAATCCCTGCTCTTTCAACCCCTCTTTCACCGCGTCGGCAAGACCGCCGCACCTTGCGAAAATTCTGCCGAAATAGGACGCGTTGTCGAGAACGCCTTCGGGCAAAGTCGTGATATCGATATCCCTTCCGTCGAACAGTGCCTGCAACTCCTCGAAAGTCATGGCGGCATCAACGTATTTTTTTACTTTTTCCCGGCGCACCTCGGCTTTCTTTGCCGTACAGGGCCCTATAAACACGACTTTACAAGGCGATTCGTTTTCTTTAAGATATTTAGCAATCGTTGCCATCGGCGACAGATTGTGCGAAACGTAGTCGCTGAGTTCGGGATAATTCTTTTCGACGAAATCGACGAAAGCGGGACAGCACGAACTGGTGAGAAAGCCTTTTTCGGCAAGTTCCTTCGATTCGGCCTCGGCAACCATATCCGCGCCGAGAGCGGCTTCCACCACTGTATAAAAACCTAACTCTTTGAGTCCCGTCACGACCTGTCCGAGTTTTGCGTAAGTAAACTGACTCGATACCGACGGCGCGATGACCGCATAAACCTTATATTCGGTGTTATTGCGGCTTTTTTTAAGAATGTCGATGACGTCGAGGATATAGGATTTATCGGTAATGGCCCCGAACGGGCATTGATATACGCAGGCTCCGCAGGCAATGCATCTGGAATTGTCTATGCAAGCCTCCTGCTCCTCGCCCATCGATATCGCTTTGACTTTACAGGCGCTTTCGCAGGGTCTTTTGTAATTGCGTATCGCGCTGTACGGACACACTTTCGCGCACGCGCCGCATTCTTTACATTTGGTTTTATCGATATGCGCAACGTGATTGCCGTCGAAGGTTATCGCTCCGAAACGGCAGACGTCCTCGCAACGGTGCGCAAGGCACCCCCTGCACGACGCGGTTACTTCGTAACCGCCCATAGGACATTCGTCGCAGGCGATATCGATAACCTCGATTACGTTATCGTTGTTTTTATCGCCTCCCATCGCTATCTTTACTCTTTCGGCAAGAATTGCCCGCTCTTTGTAAACGCAGCAGCGCATCGTCGGGATTTTGCCGGGAATAATCGTTTTGGGAATGTCTATCGCGCATTCCGCAAGAGTGTCGTTCCAGGCGTGTCTTGCAACCTCGCGCAGGACTTTGTATTTAAGATATTGTACCTTAGTATCGAACTTTCTCATATTATGCTCCGTTATTCAGTCTTAAAAATAAGATACTTTGATTTTTTTACCCATTTGTTTCAGACATTCCGACAACTCCCCGACAATGTTCATTTTAATATTGAAGTTTATGGGAAGGTCGGGATTCTGGTGCGCTGGGTTAACCGCGCGTCCCACGAAAAAGTTTATGTCAGTGGCCTCTTCGAACAGCAGCCTGCATATCATACACGCCCCGTCGTGACCGTAACTCCACTTTTCGTACAGTTTGTTTTCGGCAAGGGAATCTTTTGCGTATTCAAGCACCTTGCTCATGGTAATAACGCCTTCGGTAACGAGGTCGACGCCGTCGATTTGGGCAACGGGCGGAACGTCGCCGCCATCGTACGTTATGCCCGCCTTTACGCTCTTTCCGAGATATCTCGCCGCAATTGACGCCGTAGTTCCTCCGCAGACGATATGTTTGCCCTCTTTCGAGAAAAACAACGCCATCATACGGTTTGCGTCGTCGCGGTTGGAAGGGGGTCCGAAAAGTATGTTCATCGGCATACGCTTTCTGACTTTGACGACGCAGGCCGTGGCGTCGTCGCCGGGTTTCCCTCCGTAAAGTCTGTTGCATTCGTCGACGAGAATGGTGGAATACGTTTTCGCGGTATAACCCGCAGGCGAAATGGTTTCCATAAAATCGGCGATGTTCTCGCGTTTCCAGCCGAAATTGTATTCCTTACCTATGCCCGCGTGAGGACATCCGTCGCTCATTGCCACGAACAAATCGTTTTCTTTCAGTTTGATAACCGACTTGAAAATCCTTTTACCCCCGACGTTAATCTCCGTTTTCGGGTAATCGAAATTAACGTCGTCCCGTATCATTATCACGAGAGGATTGTCATACTGAATCAGCTCGACCTCTCTGTTCTCGACGATATGCAGTATCGTAAACGTAGAATACGCCACGCCTCTTTCCGAACATATCGGAAGAGTTGCGGCAATGGTCTCGACGCAGTCTTCCACAGTCAGTCCTTCGGCCATCATTGTGGATATGATTCTGGAAGTCAGTGTGGAAAGAATACTTGCTTTTACTCCGCTGCCGAGTCCGTCGGCAAGAACGACTACCAAGGAGTTTTCACCCTGTTCGACAACGTCGACGTGGTCGCCGCACAGTTGTTCGCCCTCGTGGTTTATGCTTTTATAACCGATGTCGACGCAAAGATCATTCATTGTCGATAGATTCCTTCAGTTTCGTAAGAGCGATTTTGGTTTCTGCCGCAGTCTCTCCGAGAAGAGACGCTATTTCCTGCACGACGCGCATCTGTTTGTCTACTACTTTGTCGGCAATCTCGATAGTCTGACGGCTTATGTTTTCTTTTTTCTCGCGTTCGGTCTCCTCGTCGGTAACGTCGCGCATAATGCAGACGAGAAGATGATAAGTTGCGTCGTATACTACCGTCTGTTCCACGTACTTTCCGTATTCGGCAAGATAAATCCTGCGGTCCCTGACGTTCTGTTTGTTGGAAAGAACCTGTAAAAATACCGCGGGATCGAGGATTCTCACGACGGGCTCGCCGAGAATGTCCGACGCCGAGCGGATATTCATAATTTTTCTTGCGGCGGTGTTAATCTGCTGAACTTCGAGGCTTTCGTTAAGAACGATAAGCCCGTTCGGCGTGTTGTTTACGATGCAATCCGAAAAACTTTCGGCTTTGTCTTTAAGATACGGCAGACACATCGAGATTTCCGCTTTCCCCTGCAGAACCGCTATCGCCTTCTCCCTGCAGGTATCGTATCCGCAGGAACCGCAATTCAACTCGTCGCCCGGTTTCGTTTTGCCCATTTCGCGAAGCACGGCTTTTATTTCGTCTTCGGACGGGACGGGAAGATTTCTGTCGATAGGCACGAAATTCTTTCTGACTTCAAGCGGCTCGGGTTGCAGAACCTCCATATCTTTTTTTCCGGCGTATCCGGCAACCGCCATATAGTCTCTTACCGGCGAACGATGATATTTTTCCATTACGGGACCGCCTACGCAACTTCCGCTGCACGAAGACATCTCGATAAAACAATTTTTAATCTTTCCGTTTTCAACGTCGCGGAGCGCCGCTATGCAGTTTTCGACGCCGTCGACCGCCAAATATGTATACTTGTCGGTTTTCCGGGTCATTGTTTTCAGAATTCCGCCCGTCGTCGGGAAAAATCTCGCGCGGCTTTCTTCGACGTTATCCATATCCGGCGTCAGCGTAATACGCGCTTCTTTCAGCCATTCGGTCAGTTCTTCAAACGTAAGAACGGCGTCGGCGTATCCTTCGTAATAGTCCGCCTCGTCTTTTTTCGCAACGCAAGGCCCGATAAACACGACTTTTGCGCCTGGCACCCGTTTTTTGATATCTCTTGCATGCGCCTGCATGGGAGAAAGAACGTCGGCAAGCGCAGGAAGAAGTTGCGGAAAATATTTTTGTATAAGCAGATTTACCGAATGACAGCACGAAGAAATAACCACGTCGCGGTTATCCTCCTTCAGAATGCGCTCGTATTCGGTTTTGACAATTGTCGCGCCTATCGCGGTTTCCTCAACGTTCGCAAAACCGAGTTTTTTAAGAGCGCTTCTCATTCCGTTTATACCTATACCCTCGTAATTTGCGATAAACGACGGCGCAAGACTTACGACGACAGGGTCTCCCGACTGTATAAGAACCTTGGCTTTTTCGACTTCGCTTGCTATTTCTTTCGCGTTCTGGGGACATACGACGAAACATTGTCCGCACAGAATGCACTCGTTGCCGATAATATGCGCCTGATTTCCCGAAAACCTTATTGATTTTACGGGACAATGCCTTATGCACTTATAACAGTTCTTGCAATTCGATTTTTTAAGAGTAAGACAATCCGACATATCAGTCTCCTTTTTCCGCTCTGAGAGCGGCGATTATTTCCGTATTCCAGAAATCTTTGAAATTTTCGGGGGTAACGCCCGTATGCACCTTGTCGTTTACCGTTACGGTAACGCCCGACCTGTTACACCTTCCCGAACAGAAACTTCCGCTTAAAATCACTTCATCGTCAAGCCCGTTTTCGGATACGTAACGTTCGAAAAGCCGCACAACCTCGGGAGAACCCTTAAGATGACACGAACTTCCCACGCATATCTGTACCATAACCATATTTTATCCTCTCGTGCCGAAAACCCGTTCCGTACCCTTCCCGGACGAAAAGTACGCGTACAGTTTTCATTTACGATTATACACCCTATTTGTAATATTCGCGTGTTTTACAAATCAAAAAGACGACGCTTACTCTCTTTTTTACAGAATCTTTAAAAAATACTTGCGTTTTACGACCTCTTTGAAAGGTTTTTCATATTTATGGCAATTCTGATTCGTAAAAAAAGACCGACTGCAGTCAGTCGGCCTTAATAAGTTTGCACACGTCTTTATCCGCGAAGTTTTCTTGCGGTAACCAGTCTGTTCAGAGCGACAATATACGCCGCTATTCTGTACGAACAACCGTATTTCTCGCGGGCTTCGTAAACGTCGTTGAACGCGTTGACGATTTGCCTTTTGAGTTTTGCGTTAACGTCCTCTTCGTCCCAGTAGAAATTCTGCAGATTCTGCACCCACTCGAAATAGCTGACGATTACGCCGCCGCTGTTGCTTAAAATATCGGGAATGACTTTTATGCCCTTATTTTCGAGTATTGCGTCCGCTTCGACGGTCGTGGGACCGTTTGCCGCCTCGATAATAAAAGACGCTTTGATTCTGTCGGCGTTTTCGGCGGTAATCTGGTTTTCGAGCGCGGCGGGAATGAGAATATCGCAGGGAAGCTCGAGAAGTTCGGCGTTGGTAATCCTTATGCAATCGCCTTTATATCCGTCAAGCAGGTTCTTGCCGCCGTCTATATAGGAGTAGATATCGGCGATATCGAGTCCGTTTTCGTTGTACAGCGCGCAACTTACGTCGGATACTGCCGTAATTCTGACGCCTTCTTCCGCAAGAAGTTTTGCCGATACGCTGCCGACGTTGCCCATACCCTGTATTACCACTTTGCAGTCGGCGGGATTAAGCCCGTATTTTTTCATGGTTTCGAGAGTAACGAAACAAACTCCTCTGCCCGTAGCTTCGGCGCGACCCTTCGAGCCGCCTATTTCTATGCTCTTGCCGGTAACGACGCCGTAAAGACTCTCGCCCTTGACTTTGCAGTATTCGTCCACCATCCAGTCCATAGTCTGCGCGTTGCTTCCTACGTCGGGAGCGGGAATATCGATAGAGGGCCCGATATTCGCGGCGATTTTATCGGTATACGCGCGGGTAAGTCTTTCAAGTTCGCCTTTGCTCATTTCGCGGGGACGGCAAATTATTCCGCCTTTTCCTCCGCCGTAAGGAATAGCTACGACGGCGCATTTGAAAGTCATCCAGGCCGCAAGCGCGCGAACCTCGTCGGCGTTAACCGCATGATGATACCTGACGCCGCCCTTCGAAGGACCTCTGACGCTGCTGTGCTGTACGCGGAAACCTTCGAACACTTTAAGCGTTCCGTCGTCCATTCTCACGGGCATGGAAACTTTGATTTCTCTTTCGGGATACTTGAAAGTTACGTAATCCTCTTCATTGATGCCCATTACGCGCGCGGCGCTGTCCATCACTTTGATAAACTCGTCAAAAGGGTTATATTTTGCCATAATTTTCCTCCGTCAATTTTCTTATCGATTACATTATATCCGAAACGTAACGCAATTGTAAAGAGTTTTTTAAAAAAATGTTGCACGCGAGTACAAAAAAATACTTGCGTCTACTTTTATTCGCTGATAAACTGAAGTAAACTCTGTATTTATATTTTCAGGTTTTGCACCTGAAAGAATAATTCCCGCCAAATAAAAAAAGACAAAATAAAATTTTGTCTTTAAACATTATTTCGCGTTATGCGTAAATATATTTTTGCGTATCATGCGTTACTTTCGGAGGCCGAGAAAAGCCGCAAGTTCGTCGGCGTTGTCAAAAACCGGCGCCCCAGTTTGTGTCAATGCGGCTTTTGATGCGTGTCCTCTTGCGATGACAACAGGGTCCGCCCCGATTGATTTTGCAACTTCGACATCGTGCGGAGTATCCCCTATCATAACAGCTTTACCCGTTATGTTTCCGTGTTTTGTCATCCAGTCTTTTGCAGCCTGTTCCTTTCCTTCCGCATAGATGTTGTCGTTTCCTATAACGCCGTCGAAACAATCGCCGATGCCCGAACGGTTAATCCAGTCCACAAGTCCGTTTCTTTCGCTTGCGGACAAAATAATCTGACTGACCCCTTCTTTTTTCAGACGACGGATAAACGCGTAAACGTCGGGAAAAACGACGCACTTTCTGCAATTCGATTCGTATCTTTCGATATATTTCGCGGCAAGCGATTCAAACGATTCCTTTTCAAAATCGAAACCCGCTTTTGTATAATAATCTACTATGGGAAAACGGAAAACCGCGTGATATTCGGCGCGCGTCTTAAAAGTGTTCAGCCCCTGTTCGGCAAGTAATGAATTAACGCATTCTATACATAAATCGACGTCGTCGATAATCGTCCCGTTCCAATCCCAGAAAACAGTATCGTATTTCATATTGTCATAATAATTCGGTTTAGTGTTCAAGTCCTGCACTCATTGTATGCGACGGCAATTACGCAACGTCGCGACAATACGTCAGAATCTGCAATCGTCGGGATGACTTCCGAGCCGCCCTATATCGGTAACACCGTCAAGGATACGCATTTCCTCTTCGGATAAGGTAAAATCGGACACGTTAAAATTTTCGACTATTCTTTCGGGAGTAACCGACTTGGGAAGAGGAATTACCCCTTTGTCGATACACCATCTTATAAGCACCTGCGCAGGAGTTTTTCCCGTTTTTTCGGCAACGTGTTTTACCTCGGGAATGTCAAAGGCTTTAGCCTTTGCTATCGGCGCCCACGCTTCGACCTCAATACCTTTATCCTTGCAATAACTCACCGTTTCCGTTTCGGGATAACCGACGTGAATTTCAATCTGATTTACCATAGGCATAATGTTTGCGTTTGTAAGCAGAAAATCGAGATGATGCGGAAGAAAATTGCTTACGCCCACCGCTCTTACGGCTTTTTCGTCATAAAGCCTTTCAAAAGCCCGCCAGGTACCTTTTATATCGCTCTGCCAGTCGTCGCGGTGTTTAAGAGGTACGGGCCAATGTATGAGATAAAGGTCGATATAATCGCCGCCGAGGTTTTCAAGCGACTTTTCAAACGCCCGGAGAGTATTGTCGTATCCGTGGTCGTCGTTCCACAGTTTTGTGGTAATAAATATGTCATTTCGACAGATATTACTGTCAATAATTCCGTCTTTTACGCTCTTTTCATTGCCGTAAAATGCGGCGGTATCAATAAGACGATACCCGGTTTCGATAGCAATTCTTACTCCGTTTTCACAAATATCTCCCGCCGGCGTTTTATATGTTCCGTAGCCTATTTCGGGTATTTTTACCCCGTTGTAAAGCGTTTTATAATTCATATCGCTGCCCTCCTTTTTATATTTTACTACAAACGGGGTTTAATATCAATCTCAAATCGCCATCTACATTGTTTTTATTAAAAAAATCCCGGAAAACCGGGATTTAAAAACAGTATATTTAAACGACAGACTATAACTTTTCAGGATATCTTTCGAGTATATAATCCATATCCTTGTCACCTCTTCCCGACAGATTCACGAGGATGCTTCCCGTTTTCATTTCCTTTGCGAGCCGTATTGCGTATGCTACCGCGTGCGAACTTTCTAATGCGGGAATTATTCCTTCCATTCTCGACAATGCAAAAAAAGCGTCGATTGCCTCTTCGTCGGAAGCCGTTTCGTATTCCACTCGTCCCGATTCTTTCAGAAAGGCGTGTTCGGGGCCCGACGACGGGTAATCCAGTCCGCTTGCTACCGAATACACGGGTGCCGGATCCCCGTTTTCGTCTTTGAGCATAATACTGTTAAAACCGTGCATCACGCCTTCGCTGCCGTACGTCAGACTTGCGGCATTATCTCCCTGTTTAACGCCCCTTCCAAGCGGTTCTACGCCTACGATTTTCACGGGGTCGTTCAGAAAAGCGTCGAAAAGTCCTATACTGTTGCTGCCGCCGCCTACGCAAGCCGTTACAACGTCGGGCAATTCTCCCGTCATTTCGAGAAACTGTTCGCGCGCTTCCTGACCGACAACAAGTTGAAAATCTCTTACCATCATAGGGAAAGGATGCGGACCTACCGCGCTTCCTATACAGTAAACAGCGTCTTTATACTCCTTCATATATCCTTCAAAAGCGGCGTCAACGGCTTCTTTCAAAGTTTTCAATCCGTGCGTTACGGGAATTACGTTCGCGCCGAGAATTTTCATTCTCGCAACGTTGGGCGCCTGTTTTTTAATATCGACCTCGCCCATATAAATATCGCATTCGAGCCCGAAATACGCCGCCGCCGTGGCAAGCGCTACTCCGTGCTGACCGGCGCCCGTTTCGGCTATTATTTTTTTCTTGCCCATATATTTTGCAAGAAGACCCTCGCCCATACAATGATTGAGTTTATGCGCGCCCGTGTGGTTCAAATCCTCGCGTTTAAGGTAAATCTGACATTTCCCGAGACTTTTCGAAAGCCTTTCGCAATGATAAACGGGAGTAGGTCTCCCCTGAAACTCGCGCCGTATCCGCCTTAATTCGGCAATGAATTTCGACGATTTGCAGATAGTAAGATAAGCGTCGTTGATTTCTCTGAACGCGGGGATAAGTTCATCGGGGATAAACGCCCCGCCGTATTTGCCGAAAAAGCCGTCGGCATCGGGATAATTTTTAAGATAAGTATTAAAATTTATATCGCAATTTTTCATGTTTCCGACCTCCTGATTTTAAAAACGATTGTTTGAAAAAACGCTTGCATACGCAAACGGACACAATTATTTTCGCCATCGGAAATCGGGAAATAACAAAACGACGTCGGCGCAGAACGCCGGAAAAAACAACTCTGACATAACTAACCTGACCTGTACTAAACTAAACTTCGCCTTTCGGCCTGTTTTTATACTACTATATCATACGCGCTATGTCAAGAAATCCGTGCATAATTTTCAGCCGCGCGACGTTTTAATCAATAAAAAAGTTTACGCGTATATTTTTTTATGTTAAAATACATTTTGATAATATATATTCCGGATTAAATAATGCTGAAACTTGCAAAATATCTGAAAGGTTACCGCTTTATGACGGTGGCGGGGCCCTTATTCAAACTCGTCGAAGCGGTGTTCGAACTGATAATTCCGCTTGTCGTCGCGTATATCGTCGACACTGCGATACCCGCGGGACAAACGGGAAATTTCAAAGGTCTTATCGTCGGCGGCGTCATAATACTCGCTTTGGGCGTTTTAGGTCTTGCGTTTGCCCTTACGGCGCAATTTTTTGCAAGTCGCGCGTCTTTGGGATTCGGCACGAATTTAAGACGCGATTTATACGCGCATATAAATTCTTTTTCATATGCCGAACTCGATAAATTTTCAACCGCATCGCTTATAACCAGACTGACCGCGGACGTAAATCAGGCGCAACAGGCGGTCGCAATGTTCATCAGACTTGTTTTGCGCGCGCCTTTCATCGCGACGGGCGCTGTCGTTATGGCAATGCTTATAGACGTTAAACTTTCGTCGATTTTCGTTATCGCGGCTTTACTCATCGCCCTTGCCCTGTTTCTTATTATGCGGTTTACGATACCTTCGTATAAGGGCGTTCAGGATAAACTCGACGACGTAACCCGCCTCACTCGCGAAAATCTGTCGGGGGCGCGCGTCGTCCGCGCTTTCGACGCCGAAGAACGCGAAAAAACCGTTTTCGGAAATGCGTCCGAAAGCCTTGCGAAGGCTTCGATTAAAGTGAGTTCGGTTTCCGCCCTTCTCAATCCTCTTACTTATTCGGTACTGAACGTCGCCGTTATCGCCCTTTTATATTTCGGCGGAAAAACGGTGTATTACGGCAATCTCACGCAAGGCGAAATCATCGCGCTCGTAAACTATATGACGCAGATTTTAAACGCGCTTATCGTGTTTGCAAATCTTCTTGTTACGTTTACGAAAGCGTCCGCCTCCGCCGCGCGCATAAACGAAGTTTTCGACGTTTCTCCGTCGATGCGGGAGGGCGCGGGTGCGATACCCGACAAAACGGCGCCGGCCGTATCGCTTGAAAACGTTTCGTTCACTTATTCGGGCGCGTCGTCTCCTTCCGTGGAAAACGTAAATCTTACAATACCGCGCGGCGCGGTCGTAGGCATTCTCGGCGGCACCGGCAGCGGCAAATCGACGCTCGTCAATCTTATCGCGCGACTTTACGACGTAACCGACGGCGCGGTAAAAATCTTCGGCAACGACGTAAGAGATTACGAAAACGCACAATTAAGGTCGACGTTCGGCGTTGTTCCGCAAAAAGCCGTTCTTTTTCAAGGGTCGGTCCGCGACAACGTAAAATGGGGAAACGAGAACGCATCCGACGAAGAAATAATCAAAGCGCTTAAAATTTCACAATCTTACGATTTTGTTTTTGCGAAAAAGAACGGGCTCGACGAAGAAATCAGTCAGGGGGGCAAAAATCTTTCGGGCGGACAGCGACAGCGCCTTACGATAGCGCGCGCGCTTGTTTCCGAGCCCGATATCCTCATTCTCGACGACAGTTCGAGCGCTCTCGACTTCGCAACCGACGCAAAACTCAGAAAATCGCTTGACGAACTCGGAAAATCGGAAGGCCTGACGCTTATTGCGGTGTCTCAACGCGCTTCGAGCGTTATGTATTCTGATATAATAGTGGTTATGGACGACGGAAAAATCGAGGCGGTCGGCTCTCACGACGAACTTATGAAGTCTTCGCAAATTTATCGCGAGATTTATTCGTCGCAGAATAAGGAGGATATTTAAAATGAAAACTCCTTTGAAAAAACGGGACAAAATCAAAAAAACCGACTTTTCTTCAATCGTAAAGCTGTTGAAGTTCGCAAAGCCGTATCTTCCGTTAATCATAATCGCGCTGATTTTTTCGTTGATACAGATTGCCGCTACCCTTCTCGTACCCGTCGTTATAGGCAGGACAATCGATTATATCGTCGGCGAAAACAACGTCGATTTCGGCGTAATTTTCAAAAACGCAGGCATACTCGGCGGACTTATAGCAGTTGTATTTCTTTTTCAGTATCTGGGTTCGGTTGCGATAAACAAAGCGTCATTCCGCACGATTCGCGACCTTCGCCGCGCGGCGTTCGACAAACTTAACAACGTTCCTTTATCCTTTATCGACGGCAACTCGCACGGCGACCTTATGTCGCGGGTAGGAAGCGATATCGACCAGATTTCGGACGGTCTTATTCAGGGATTTTCTCAGCTCTTTTCGGGCGTCGTTACCATTCTCGGTACGCTCGCGTTTATGCTGTATTATAACTGGGCAATCGCCCTCGTCGTCGTAATTCTGACGCCGATGTCGTTGTTTGTTGCTTATTTCATAGCAAAAGGATGCCATGATATGTTCGCAATGCAGGCAAAAAAGAGAGGCGAATTGTCGGGACTGGTTACCGAAATGCTGTCAAATCAGAAAATCGTGAAACTGTTCGGCTACGAAACGCGTGCGGAATCCCGTTTCGACGTTATAAACAAGGACATTAAAATCTACGGTCAGAACGCCGCTTTTTATTCGGCAATGGTCAACCCCTCGACGAGATTCGTAAATAACGTCGTTTACGTTGCGGTTTGCATGCTCGGCGCATACCTCGTAATACGCGGTAACGGCATACTCGGGTCGGGCGTTTTCACGGTAGGCGGCTTATCGTGCGTGCTGTCTTACGCAAACCAATACGCAAAACCCTTTAACGAGATTACGGGCGTTGTTACCGAATTGCAGACGGCAACCGCCGCTGCCAATCGCGTGTTCGAACTTTTGGAAACGCCCTCTCAGCCGTCCGACGAAGGTCTGCCCGACCTAGAAAACGCAGAAGGCAATATCGAAATCGACGACGTATACTTCTCTTACGTAAAATCACGACCTCTTATCGAGGGTTTCTCCCTTTCGGTAAAAAGCGGCCAGCGCATCGCGATTGTAGGGCCTACCGGCTGCGGAAAAACCACGCTCATAAATCTTTTAATGCGTTTTTACGAACCCGACAGCGGCACGATAAAGGTGGAAAACCGAAACGTAACGGATTTTACGCGCCGTTCGTTGCGGCTTAACTTCGGTATGGTTTTACAGGATACCTGGCTCAAAAAAGGAACCGTGCGCGAAAATATCGCCTACGGTAAACCCGACGCTTCCGACGAGGAAATAATCGCCGCCGCGAAAGCCGCGCATATTCACAACTTTATAATGCGCCTCGAAAACGGCTACGACACCGTCCTCGACGACGACGGCGGCAATATCTCGCAGGGACAGAAACAACTGTTGTGCATCGCAAGAGTAATGCTTACTCACCCGCCTATGCTTATTCTCGACGAGGCGACGTCCTCAATCGACACCCGCACCGAACTGAAAATTCAGCAGGCTTTCGATAAACTTATGCAAAACAAGACGTCCTTTATCGTGGCTCACCGCCTGTCGACAATCAAAAACGCCGACCTCATTCTCGTGATGAACAACGGCAACGTTATCGAAAAAGGCACGCATAAAGAACTAATCGAAAAACACGGATTTTACGAAAAACTCTACAATTCTCAATTCGAACATTGACTTCAGAAACGCCGCGCTGTCAGCGCGGCGTTTAATGCGATTTATCATCTGCCTAATTTAATATAATCCAGTTTGCATAAAGCATATTCCCTATATACTCCGTTCTCGTTTACCATTATTTTTTTATTTTCCATAGTTGTCGTAAACGATTTTCCGTCTATCAATTTTATATTCAATTCATCATAAGACCAATGATGTTCAATCTGAATACAATCGATTATATCACGAAAAACAGTGCCGTGCGAAGTCTGAAATTTCAAAGAATCTTTATCGATTATACAACGCAAGGATTTATTCCAATTCCTTGAATACAGTAAATCGGCAGAAACGCAAAGTTCGAAAAATTTTTCAACATCGGAAGGTTTGGAACTTTTCCCGTCGCAGGATATATAACGTGCCATTTCGTCAATATCGCTGAACCAAAGATTATCGGAAGAAATCAGAGCGGTCTCGAATTCGCTGTCTTCAAAAAATACGATGGCATTAATCCATACTTTAATCGGAATTTGATGTTTTAAAAAATATATTGCTCTGTTAAGCTGTCTGAACGGAGAATTCAAATGTTTCTCGTGTATCTCTCCTGTCCATCTATCTGTTTTTTTCTGAATAAATCCGTCATCAGTCTCGATAATTCTTCCTTTCCATCGCTTCACTTCAACGGCAAATAATTTATTACGATACAAAATCAAACAATCTATTTCTGCATTTCCGTCGGAAGAACTGACTAAAACGTTGCGTTTAATCTGACAATCCGGCAATACTTGTTGAATATCACGCACAAATTTGTCTTCGCCGAAATTCCCGTATTTTTTTATCGATGATTCGCAAGGAATTGAATTTTCTTTACTTCGAATAAATCCTATTCTGATTTTATTTATTAAACTAAATAATCCCACCGCTTTACCACAAATTTACATATAAATTTATATTTGAATATCGTTTAATAAAAATATTATAAACTATTATCAGAGTATATGTAAATCTATATCTTCAAATTTATATTTTCCTATTATAGAAAAATAATTTTTAAGACAATGCTCCGCATTGTCGCGAGTCCGTTTTTGTATAAAAAAAGAACCCTTTGGGGTTCATTTTTTGGTGCCGAAAACCGCGACTCGTAGCGAGTTACACAAGCGTAATAGCGATTGCTACGCAAAGCGTCAATCGCGTCTACGCACGACAACTTTCGCTTTGCTTATTTCGCAATTCTTGCGATGCGGCTTTGCCGCGTTTTGTCGGCTATGTCCGCTGTACTCGACCTTTGCAAATGCTTTGCGCTTGCTCCGTCTTCGCTTGCGGTCAGCGGTTACCGGTTGCAAACGCAGTTTGCAAGACAATGCTCCGCATTGTCGCGAGTCCGTTTTTGTATAAAAAAAGAACCCTTTGGGGTTCATTTTTTGGTGCCGAAAACCGGACTCGAACCGGTACGGATTTTACTCCGAGGGATTTTAAGTCCCTTGCGTCTGCCTATTCCGCCACTTCGGCGTTTTGGAGGCATCACCCGGAATCGAACCGGGGATGAAGGCTTTGCAGGCCTCTGCCTTACCGCTTGGCTATGATGCCGTATGCAAACGGGTTTCCGACAAAACGTGTCGCCTTTACGACTTTGGAGCGGGAGACGGGATTCGGACCCGCGACTTCCACCTTGGCAAGGTGGCATTCTACCACTGAATCACTCCCGCACATAGATTTTCTCGATTTTTGCAACTACTATAATATATCAAATAATTTATGATATTGCAACTTATTTTTATCAGTTTTTAGCTCATCTTTTTTATTTTTATTATTTTTACCCGCCTGCCGGAAATTATAAAGCAACCGCCCCGGATTATTCCGAGGCGATTGCTTCTTTTAGGGGGATAAAATTATGAAAAGACTTCTCTTTGTACCGACTTTCATACAGCCGAAAGAGGTTTCTTTTAATTGGCTATGTCACAACAAACAGTTGATAAATAGCCATTTTTATAGGGGAGTATCAGAACTCCCCTACAAACTGTTATTTGCAGTTATCTATACTCATTTGGAATTTCGATACGAAGTGTCTCACACAATAACTTCACATCATGTGCATCATTTTCATCAAACTCGTATCCCAGATGGAACATTACTTGACTATATGGTTCAATACAGGAAACCTCTATTTCCTCAATTCTTCCTTTACCCGAAAAAGTTTCTACCGGAAAACAATCCCCATCATAAAGAATTTCACCTTCGTCCGTATATTCAAAACAATGCAAATCAATAATTCTGTTTTTCAAATCTTCCCATACAGTATGGTTCAATGTTGTATATTCCATCTTAATCTCATAAAAGCCATTAGCTTTCATTATTTCTATAAAGTTCTGATAATCGTTCTTTTCTACAAAAATGTCAATATCATTATGGGCTCTTGACTGATATCCAAGAAGAGCATCTACACCCCAGCCACCATCAAGAAAGACTTTAATCTCCGCATCTATTGCAAATTGAAGAATCTGTTTTACATCTGTTATATTGACCATCTTATCATCTCCACAAATTCTAATTAGGCGACCAGAGGAACTGCTGGTCTGTTTGATAAATCTCTGCATTTAGCAGTTTTCAATGTTGCCAAAACGAAAGTTAAGAAGATGTTCCTTTTCTCCATGTCGCTTTCTTTGGCGTAATTTACAAGGTTATTCCACACAAGATAGTTGTTCAGATACTTGGTAGAAACACCGTTAAAGCCACGCATAAACCTCTTTAGCTGGCTATGGTAGCTATTGATATGTTGGATATTATAAATGCCTTTCTTGGCTTTGCCAGTCTTTAACTGCACAAGGTCAATGCCATTGGCATTTGTAAATCTCACATAGGAGTTCATCTTGTCCGTAACAAGAGTGGAATTGGTCTTAATCCTACCGTCATAAATATGATGTAAATCTCTTGTAGAAACTCTACCAGTATTCGTAATCTTGGAGATAGACAAGCCATTCCTATTAACCGCACAAGGAACACATACCTTTTCTTGGGACAAGCCTCTGATATGTGTAGAATGACCACGCTTATGAGCCTTGCGTGGCATAGCAAATGTCTTACTCTTGCTATGATTGCCCTTGTACGAGATGGCGAAAAAAGTTTCGTCAGCCTCAATAATGCCGTCAAGGGTAACATCGTCTGCCATATTCTGAAGTGCATCCAAAATCTTGTGTCTCCAAAGGAATGCGGTGTTTCTGTGAATCCCACAAGCAACAGCAGTCTTACGAATGGATAAGCCATTCATCATACAATCAATGTACTGCTCCCACACGGACAAGTCTTTTCTTGTACCAGACACAATGGAGTTCGTAGCAATCACGAAGGACTTGCCACAATCCTTACATACATATCGCTGTGTGCCATCTTTACGATGACCATTGCGAACCACATGGATACAGCCACAAAGAGGGCATACACGACCATTTGCAAAGCGTTCCTTTGCTACGAAATCTTCAATATTCAAAGACTTTACAAAGGCAGGACTTAAAAGCATTGTTTTAAGGCTTTCCTGCTCTGCGACAGTCAACTTACCGATAATATCTAATGCGTCTTTGATAGTAGGCATATCCAATTACCTCCTTCGGTGGTACTGTTTCTTACTATTATTATACGCTATTTCTCGTCAAAAATCAACCATTTGTTGTGACAGAGCCTTTTAATTTAATATTAACCGTTTAAATTAAAAGTAAACTTAATAACTTGCTAAAAAAAACCTAAAAATCACAACCCGGATTTCGTATTATTCTTAGTTTTGCCTGCAAAGACGGATTTTTCGAAGGATATCGTTACGATAAATTTATCGTCTTCTCCCCTTGCCGCAACGGTACCTTTGTGCAATTCTGCGATTTCGCGCACAATCGATAATCCGATACCGCTGCCTTCGAGCCCCGAAGCCCGTGCGTCGTCGCTGCGATAAAACCTGTCAAAATACTTGTTCAGGTTGCCCTGCTCGACTTTATCGGCGTCGTTTTCGATTTCGATTATGACGCCTTTTCTGAATTTTCCGTTATTCCTCGATACTCTGACGTCTATATAACTTTTGCCGTATTTGACAGAGTTATCGAGCATAAGGGAAAGCATCTGTCTTATAAGGCTTTCGTCACCCTGAATACAGGCGTCGGAACAAACGTGTTTTTCAAGTATCTTTCCGCTTGTCAGCGCAAGATTTTTATACGGTTCCACAACGTCGTCGGTGATTTCCGAAACGTTTATGATTTTTTTCTCTTCAAGGGCTTTTCTTTCGTCGATTTTAGCAAGAACGGTAAGGTTTTTCGTCATATTTGCCATTCTCTCCACCTGTTTGGAAATGGCGCGCGTGCTCTCGTTTTCGCCGTAATCCATCTCGATAAGTTCGTTATTGGCCGAAATAATGGTAAGCGGAGTTTTAAGCTCGTGACTTGCGTCGGTAATAAAGTGTCGCTGTTTTTCATAGGATTTTGCAATGGGTTGTACGGCTTTTTTTGAAAACAACAACATAAGTATAAACACAGCCGCAAGAGCGCTCACGCTGAATACCAGACACGAACGGAAAAACGTTTTCAACGTATTTATATGTCTGCTGCAATCCATAAACAGCAAAAGTTTTCCGCCGTCCGGCGTATCGTAAACGAGATAACGGAATTCGTTGACGAAACCCGAAGAGGATTTTTTCTGAAATACCTTGTCGCAATATGCCAATGCCTCGGCAGGAGTATTGACGGTTGCGATTTTGTCGAGATAAAAACTCTTGCAATTGCCGTCGGCGTCGTATTTTACGTAAAAATATCTCGTTTCAAACGGCGTCTCGCTGCTGAGTCCTATGCCGAGATACTTATTCGGTGCGCCTTCGCCCCGAAAGTTTTCGGGAAACCTGCCCCCGTTTTCGGCAAGAGATTCGAGCACCATATCCGAATAATTGCATAAGTTTTTATTGCTGACCAGGAATATACCGGAAATAATCACCGTCAGAACTATGGTAACGGCAATCATGGCAACCAGTATAAACCTGCGTCTTATTTTGTTAATCATCCGATTCTTCCAGCCTGTATCCGAGACCGCGCACCGCTTTGATGTTCACGTTTGCGCCGATGCTCTGAAGTTTTTTGCGCAACGACGAGATATATACCCATACGCCGTTTATCTCGGCCTCGCTGTCGTAGCCCCATACCGATTCCATAAACTTTTCCGTCGATATAAGCACGTTGCCGTTTTTTACAAGCATTTCCATCATCTGAAACTCTTTGCCCGATAAACGTATTTCGCCTTTGTCCGCGGAAATTGTGAATTGCTTCGGATTGAGCGTCAGATTTCCCACCGTATAGGTGCTGATAACGTCGTTTTTACGTCTCGTCATCGCCCTTATGCGCGCAAGCAGTTCCTTCATCGCAAACGGCTTCGAAAGATAATCGTCGGCTCCGGCGTCAAGACCTTCAACCCTATCGTCCACTTCGCTTTTTGCCGTAAGCAGAATGACGGGCACGTTATTGCCTTGAGCCCGTATCGTTCTAAGGACGGTAAGGCCGTCCGCTTTCGGCATCATAATATCGAGAATAACCCCGTCGTATTCGCCGTACGTCAGATATTCCAGCGCTTCCGCGCCGTCGTAGACCGCGTCGACTGTATAATTGTTATGTTTCAGAACGCGCACAACCGCTCCCGACAGCTCGCGTTCGTCCTCTGCAAGCAACAATTTCATAACCCCGTTCCTCTTTCTTTTTTATTAATAATAAATCGTATAGTTTAATTCTACTTTAATAAAAGTTCAGCTTAACGTAACGTCCCTGAATTTTTCGGTATAAAGTCGCAAATCCTCCTCGTCGGGCACGAAACCGTTCGGGATAACGTAATCGTTAACGGCTTCTTTTGCTCGTTTTATAAGTTCGGGCGTGATTTTTACGGCATATTTACCGCCGTCGCTGTCGCCCGACTGCCTCGTTCCAAGATAATCGCCCCCTCCGCGTGCCGCGAAATCGGCCTCGGCCAGTTTCAGACCGTCGTCGCAGGACACCAGCGCGTTGATACGCGGATTATCCCGCTCGGAGGTATTGAGAAAACAATACGCGGGTTTATCCCCTCTTCCGACCCTGCCCCTGAGCTGATGCAAAGTCGCAAGACCGAATCTTTCGCTGCTAAGAACGGCTATAACGGTTGCGTTTCTTACGTCTATACCGACTTCGACTACCGTAGTTGAAATCAGTACTTTGATTTTTCCCGAAGCAAAATCCGTCATAATCCGCGTTTTCTCGTCGTTTTTCATTCTTCCGTGCAACAATGCGACGGATACGTTTTTAAAAACGCCCTCTTTCAACTCTTCGTACAAAGTTTCCGCGCCGTAGGTTTCAACCCCTTCGGAGTCGCATATGCGCGGGCAAACGACGAAAGCCTGATTTCCTTTTTTCGCTTCGTCGGCAATATAGCCGAACATTCCCTCTTTTTTCGAATCGGGAACGACCATTGTTTTAACCTTACTTTTTCCGTTCTTTTTAATTTCGGACATTTCCAGTTCGTCGTACAGAAGCATCTGTAAAGACCTCGGTATCGGGGTGGCGGTCAGCGTAAGAGTATCGACCGAAAGCCCCTTCCCCTGCATATACGATTTTTGTGCGACGCCGAATTTATGTTGTTCGTCTATAACGAGGAAGGCAAGATTTTTAAACTTCACGCTTTTGCCGAAAAGGCTGTGCGTTCCTATCGCAACGTTTGCTTCACCCGACGAAATCGCATTTTCGGCAATGCGTTTTTCCGCCGTTCCGATACCGCCCGAATGAAACACGGTTTTAATTCCCGTTCCCTTAAAAAGTGACAGAGCCGTTCTGAAATGTTGCTCCGCAAGAATTTCGGTAGGCGCAATAATAGCAGCTTGATATCCGCATTTTACGGCATAAAATGCCGTTATCAGCGCAACAACCGTTTTTCCGCTGCCGACGTCGCCAATAAGAATTCTGCTTGTCTTTCTGTCCGATTTCAGCGAAGCCGCAATCTCGCTTAAGGCGATTTTCTGCGTCGGAGACAGTTCGTAAGGCAAACTCTTTACAATCTCTTCCGTTACGGTGAAAGGCTTATCGTAAAAATTCTCGCGCTTGTTTTTTCCGTTTCCGTTAACGATTTTAAAATACAGAATTTCCTTCGCTACGTCCTCGAAGGCTATACGTTCCTGCGCACGGATTCCTTCCTCCGTCGTAGCGGGAAAATGCGCGGATTTATAAGCGTCGCAAAGAGTTTCCAAACGGTATTTTTCCTTAACTATACCGTCGGTAACTCCTTCGTAATTAAAATTTTTCAGCGCGTTTTCCATAATGCTTCTGAAAACGCCTTGCTTCAACGCTCCTTTAAGACGGTAAACGGGCATAATACCCGTCAGTTTTTTCGCGCCGTCGAGAAGTTCGAATTGAGGATTGATTATTTCAAACCTTTTTCCGACTCTTTTCGTCTTTCCGAAAACAAGATAATTTTCGCCCTCTTTTACCGAAGAAATCAGATACGGTTGGTTGTACCATACGAGTTTAAGTCTTACCCCGTCGCGCGACGTTATGCCGTAATCGACCGCGTCAGCCGTAAAAAACTTAATGCCGCTTCTCGCAGTCACCGGTCTCGTAACTTTCGCGACCGTTATTTTTATAAGTGAAAACTGCCCGTCAACGAGATTATCGAGCGTCGCGGGCAGATTGAAATCAATATAGGTTTTAGGAAGAAAATTTACGAGGTCTTTTAAGGTATCGATGCCGAGACCGTGAAGTTTTTTCAGCGTAGACGGACCTACTCCGTATAATTCGTCAAGACGCATCACTCCACCGAGAATACGTAAAAATAATAGGGTTGCCCTCCGTCGAGAGCCATTACCTCGACGTCGGGATATTCCTCCTGCAGACTTTCCGCAAGAGCGGCGGCGTCTTCTTCTTTTACGTCGCTTCCGTAATAGAGTGAAATCACACTGCTGTCGTCGTCAACCATTTTTTTCAGGGAATGTCTGACGACGTCTGCGACGTCGCGGCCTTTTGCAACGATTTTTTTGCCGTATAATCCGATGATATCACCCTCGTGCACGGAGAATCCGTCCATACGCGTGTTGCGGACGGCGGTGGTAACCTGGCCGCACTTCACGTTATCGATTGCGCCTGTCATCGCGTCAACGTTTTCTTCCGCGCTTGCTTCGGGCATAAAGCATACAGCCGCGGCTATTCCCTCGCAGACGTTGCTTGTGGGAATTACGTAAACGGGTTTTTCGGATAAATCGCGCGCCTGCTCGGCTGACATAATTATATTTTTATTATTGGGAAGGACGAATACCGTTTTTGCGTTTACGTTATTTATGGTGGCAAGGATATCGTATACGCTCGGGTTCATCGTCTGTCCCCCCTCGACGATTTTATCGACCCCGAGGTCGGCGAAAATCGCCTCCATTCCCTTTCCCGAACAAACCGAAACCATTCCGAATTCCTTTAGCTCGGTTTTTTCCGTTTCTTTCTTTTCGTTGAGGACACGGTTCTGTTCCACCATATTTTCGATTTTTACCCCGTCGAGTTCGCCCATTTTCAGAGCGTTTTTGATAGCGAGGTCGGGACGATTGGTGTGAACGTGCACTTTAACGAGGTCAAGGTCCCCTATTACAAGCACGCAATCGCCGATAGTCGAAAGAAAATCGCGCAGTTTATCGATATCGGTTACCGTGATTTTGGGACGAAGATTGATTACGAAAAACTCGGTACAATAACTGAAATTAATATGTTCGTGGTCGTCGGCGTTGAACACGTCCACGGGAGTCGGCGCCATGGATTTGTCTTCGGACGTCTCTTCGGGAAGTTCTATGCCCGCAAGAGCGTTATACATACCCTTCATCACGAACATAAGTCCCTTGCCCCCGGCGTCGACAACGCCGGCTTTTTTAAGGACGGGCAACATATCGGGGGTCTGAAGAAGTATCTGATCGCCGTACTCGATGACTTTTTCAAGGAAAGGCAGAATTTCGGCGTTCTTTTTCCGTCTGGTAAGATGCTGCGCTTTTTCGGCCATTGCCCTTATTACCGTAAGAATGGTGCCTTCCTTCGGTTTCTGCACCATGCTGTACGCTATTTCCGTGCCTTTTTTCAGCGCAAGAGCAAAATCGTAGGCCGTAAACGTTTCTTTTTTGTTTTCGGCGGCAACCACCGCAAAACCTTTGAAAATCTGTGAACTGATAACTCCCGAATTTCCGCGGGCGCCTTTGAGCGCTCCCTTTGAGAATGCCGCGGCGCAATCGGCTATGCTTGCGTCGGAATTCTGATTTCCGAGCTCCTGCACCGCCATTGTGAGAGTGAGGGACATATTAGTACCCGTATCGCCGTCGGGAACGGGAAACACGTTAAGACTGTCTACCAAAGGCCTGTTGATTTCAAGAAGTTTTGCGCCCGAAACAAGCATTTTCCTGAAATCGCAACCCGCTATTTCCACCATATTATTATCCAAATTTATACCCTTACACCTACGACGTTGACCGTTACGCTTTTTACGCGCATACCCGTGTACTTTTCAACGCTGTAAACGACGGCTTTACTGAGAGACTCTCTTACGGCCTCCACGTTTACACCGAGTTTCAATACCACGTATAAATCTATTATAGCAACGTTATCGGCAGTCACCACACGGACGCCTTTTCCGTAAGTTTTCTTATTGAAAATTTTTGCAAGATTGTCCGAAAAACGTCTTGAAACGAGTTCGACCACGCCGTAACATTCGGACGCGGTACGACTGACGATAACCGCCACCGCTTCGTCCGAAATGCTGATATGACCGAATTTGTTATATGTGCCGAGCGCCATAATGCTCCTTAAGAACAACCTTACGTTTCGTATATTTTACTATAAATACTGAAAATTAGCAACAATTATGCTTGCCAAAACTAAAATTTAGTGATAAAATACCTATGTTTTAAGCCATTTAGGAGGTTTTAAGTATGTCGAGAGTGTGCAGTGTATGCGGAAAAGGACAAATGAGCGGCAATATGGTAAGCCACAGCCACCGCAAATCCAGAAGAACCTGGGGCGCAAACGTTCACAAGGTCAAAGTTGTAAATAAAAACGGCACGGTATCGTCCGAATACGTATGCACCAGATGCCTGCGTAGCGGAAAAGTCGAGCGCGCATAATATATTTGCGATTACATCAAAAGCCGTTCGGATAACGGCTTTAATTTTTTACTAAAAAATAAAGGAAGCAGATTTCACTCTGCTTCCTTTTGTAATTCTTCGCTTTTTACTTCGTTCTTTTTTCTTTTGAACAATTTCAAAAACTTTTTGATGAACTTAGGCGGATTCACGCAAACGATTTTCATATTATCACCTCTCACGCATTATATGCAGCTCATCGCTTAAGAGTGAATGATACGAAAATTTTATTTTGTGTCAAAATGACAATTATTTTGACAACGTATCAGAATATCACGTCGTTTGTGTAAATGGGATATTTTTCGGCAAGCGCGCGCACCCTTGCGTTTACGTCGTCGTAAACGCTCTCACCCTTTTCAAGAACGTCCACGATTGCGTTTGCCACGACGTTCATATCGTCTTCGACCATTCCGCGAGTGGTAAGACACGCCGTACCTACACGGATTCCGCTTGTTACAGAGGGTTTTGCGGGGTCGAAAGGAATTGCGTTTTTGTTAACCGTAATATGTACTTTATCCAGTCTGTCGGTGAGTTCCTTACCGGTTACGCCCGTCCCGAGCAGATTAAGGAGTATCAGGTGATTGTCGGTACCGCCCGAAACCATATTTACGCCGCGTTCTTTGAAAACTTCCGCCATACGTTTGCAGTTGAGTATTATCTGATGCTGATACTTTCTGAATTCGGGCGTCAGCGCTTCCTTGAATGCAATCGCTTTACCCGCTATAACGTGCATCAACGGGCCGCCCTGCGTGCCGGGGAATACCGCCTTATCGATAATTTTGGCGTATTCTTCCTTGCACATTATAATGCCGCCTCTCGGCCCGCGCAAGGTCTTATGCGTGGTTGAAGTCACGAAGTCGGCGTACGGTACGGGACTCGGATGTTCTCCGGCCGCAACGAGACCCGCGATATGAGCCATATCGACCATAAGATAAGCGCCGACTTTATCGGCAATCTCTCTGAAACGTTTGAAATCGATAATCCTCGGATACGCAGACGCACCGGCGATAATCATCTTAGGTTTGCATTCTATCGCCAGTTTTTCGACTTCGTCGTAGTCGATAAGTCCCTCTTCGCGCGTAACGCCGTAACCGACGGCATTAAACCATTTGCCCGACATATTTACTTTGCTGCCGTGCGTAAGATGTCCGCCGCCGTCGAGGCTCATTCCGAGGACGGTATCGCCGGGATTCAACACCGCCTCGAATACCGCAAAGTTTGCGCTTGCGCCCGAGTGAGGCTGGACGTTTGCGTGTTCGCAACCGAAAAGTTGTTTAAGTCTGTCCCTTGCAAGATTTTCGGCTATATCCACAAATTCGCAACCTCCGTAGTAGCGCGAGCCGGGATATCCCTCTGCATATTTGTTGGTAAAGAAACTGCCCATAGCGGCCATTACTGCGGGAGATACGATATTTTCGCTTGCAATCAGTTCGAGATTATACTGCTGACGGTTAAATTCTTTAACCATACTGTCGTATAACTCGCTGTCGGCCTCCCTAACGGTTTTTAAATCAACCATACTGTCCTCCTGAAAAAAAATTATTTGTTGTCTTCGATAAAGTTGGAAAGTTGCTGCAGGTTTTTATATCCGACGTCTTTTGCCGTTTCTGTGCCGTTTTTATAAAGCACGAGAGTAGGTATCGACATAACGCCGAATTTTCTTGCCAGTTCTTCCTCCTCGTCGACGTCCACTTTAAGAACGGTTACGTCGTCGTGCGACGCGACGTATTCCTCAAGCACGGGCGCAAGCATTTTGCAGGGACCGCACCAGTTAGCCCAGAAATCGACAAGGCAAAGTCCGTCTTTTTTAACGGCTTCGTCAAAATCTTTTGCTGTAACGTGTATAATTCTGTCCGACATAAGTTAATCTCCTTTTAAAAATCCGAATATATTAATTGTTTTCGTTTTCTTTGCCGTTTAAACCGTCTTCGGAAGGCTCTTTATTTTCATTTGAATCCTCTTCGACGTTTTCTTCTTCGCATTCTTCTTCGCCCGCCCGCAGCACGATGCGCGTCATTTCGGGGACGAAGCCTTTTTTCTTTCTGATTACGAATTTATCCAGAACAACGGCAAGCGCAAGCCCTATGAACAACGCAACGACGCTTGCGATAATCTGCGCTATCTCGCCGAGCGTCTGAAAAGCGAAAACTCCTATTACCACAAGGATAAGAGGTATTACGTAAACAACGACCGCTGCGGTCAGCACGTATCTGCTTCCCATCGTTACTTCGACTTTATCCCCTATTCCGGCGTTCAGCGTATTCGGCAGAACTACCTCGACGGTTTTTCCGCTTTTCGAAACGGCGCACATACGACATTGGTCGCACGCCGATTTTCTGTCGAAACTGACGGTTGCGTTTCCCCTTTTCAGTTTTGTTACCGTACCCGTTTCGTTCATTTATCTTCCTCGGGAACGTCGAGACCCAGTTCTTTAAGCTGAATGTCCTCGACAAAATCGGGAGCGCCCGTCATAAGGCACGAAGCGTTCTGAACCTTCGGGAAAGCGATAACGTCTTTGATATTGTCGTCGCCCGTGATAAGCATTACGAGTCTGTCGAGACCGAACGCGAGACCACCGTGAGGAGGCGCGCCGTATTTGAAAGCGTCTACGAAAAATCCGAAACGGTTTTTAATGGTTTCTTCGCTCATTCCGAGAATTTCAAACATTTTGCGCTGCATTTCGGGCGTATGAATACGAATACTTCCGCCGCCGGCTTCCTGACCGTTTATCACGAGGTCGTACGCGTTCGCGCGGATACTTGCAAGCACGTCGCGGTCCTTACTGTCGATTTTATCGAGGTCCTTGACATTTACGCTGGTAAACGGATGGTGCATGGCGTAAAATCTGTTGTCTTCGTCGCTCCATTCGAGCAAAGGAAATTCGGTAACCCAAAGGATATCGTATTCGTTTTTATCGTACAGATGAAGTTTGTCCGCAATGTGAACGCGCAACGCGCCGAGACTGTCGAACACGACTTTATTCTTTTTATCCGCAACCGCGAGAATAAGGTCGCCCTTATCCGCCGACAGAATTTCTTCGATATCGGCAATCTCTTTTTCGGTAAGGAATTTATAAAAGCTCGAAGTAGTGCTTCCGTCTTCTTTTTTGGAGGCCCAAGCAAGTCCTTTCGCGCCGTAATCTTTTACGAAATCACTAAAACCGTCGATTTCTTTACGGGTAAACTTATCGGCGCCGCCTCTTACGCATATCGCGCGCACGCTGCCCGTTTCGAGAGCCTGTCTGAACACCGAAAACTCAGTGTTCTTTACCGCCGACGAAATATCGTGAAGTTCCAGTCCGAAACGAGTGTCGGGTTTATCGCTGCCGAAGCGGTTCATCGCCTCGGCCCAGGTCATACGCCTGAAAGGTTTCGTGAAGGTAATGTTCTTGCATTTCGCAAAGACCTCTTTAATCATTCCTTCGGCAATTGCCATAACGTCCTCGTCTTCCTCGACGAAACTCATCTCTATATCTATCTGAGTAAATTCGGGCTGACGGTTCGCGCGCAAATCCTCGTCGCGGAAACATCTTGCAATCTGATAATAGCGGTCGAAACCGGCAATCATCAATAACTGTTTATAGAGTTGCGGGCTTTGCGGCAAAGCGTAAAACGCACCGTGTTTTATACGGCTGGGAACAAGATAGTCTCTTGCGCCCTCGGGCGTGGATTTTCCGAGAAAAGGCGTCTCGATTTCCAGAAAACCGTTTGCGGACAGATAATCCCTTGCGGCGCGCGTGATTTTATCGCGCATTATCAGATTATTCTGTAAATATGCCTTTCTCAATTCGAGATAGCGGTATTTAAGCGCAAGGTTTTCGCCGACAGAGGCTTTTTCCGAAATTACGAAAGGAGGTATTTCGGCCTCCGCCAGAATTCTTAAATCGGCGACGTCGATTTCCACTTCGCCCGTAGGCATATTTTCATTTATATTTTTACCCGTGCGAAGTCTTACCTCGCCTTTCGCCGCAACGACGAACTCGCCGCGGAGGGAACGCGCTTTGTCCGTAAGCGAAGAATTGACGCCCGCGTCGAACGCAAGTTGCACGATACCCGTTCTGTCCCTCAGGTCCACGAAAACGAGATTGCCGAGGTCACGGGTTTTCTGAACGAATCCCATAACGACGACCTCTCTGCCCTCGTCGTTCTTTCTCAATGTGCCGCACATGTTAGTGCGTTTTAAACCGTTAAGTAATTCCGTCATAAATCTGCCTCTTTAAAAAAACCTGTTATATCCGATATAGCGACAGCCTTTACGCTGCCGTCCGTCATATTTTTAATATTGATGATTCCGCTTTCAATCTCGTCAGCACCGAGAATGGCGGTAAATCTCGCGCCGATTTTTCCCGCGTATTTCATCTGCGCCTTTACGCTTCTTCCCGTAAACTCGGTATCTGCGGAAATTCCGCTTTTCCTTAAATCGTTCACGATTTTAAGCGCGGCGTATTTGAGTTCTTCACCCGCATAGCCTAAAAACATATCTACGCAATCGTTCGGAGCGGGCATTTTTCCCGTGGCTTCGAGCGTAAGTATAAGCCTTTCGATTCCCATACCGAATCCCACCGACGGGCAGGGTTTTCCGCCCACTTCCTCGACGAGATTATCGTATCTTCCTCCTCCGCAAACGGTGCTTTTCGCGCCGAGGGAATCCGAAACGAATTCGAAAACCGTACGGGTATAATAATCGAGTCCGCGCACGATGCGGGGATTGACCTCGTACGCAATACCGAGGGTATCGAGGCCTTTTTTCAAATCCTCCATATGCTTTTTGCAGTCGTCGCACAGATAATCGGTGATTACGGGCGCGTCCTTATTGATTTCTATGCATTTTTCTTCCTTGCAGTCGAGAATTCTCAAAGGATTTTTTTCAAGTCTGCCTCTGCACGTTTCGCACAACGAATCGACGCGCTCGGAATAATACGCTTTAAGCGCCTTATTATATTCCTTGCGACAAACGGGACAACCTATGCTGTTTATGTTGAGAACAAGCGAATCGAGCCCGAGTCTGTCGAACAACGCTTTCGCTATGGAAATTGCTTCGACGTCCATTTCTGCGCCGTAACTTCCGTATAACTCCACGCCGAACTGATGATGCTCGCGAAGTCTGCCCGATTGCGGCCTTTCGTAACGGAATACCGGCGTAACGTAATAGGTTTTAACGGGCAAAGGACCGGCGTAAAGGCTGTTTTCGACGAAACTCCTCGCAACGCCCGCCGTGCCTTCGGGTTTCAGCGTAATCGAACGGTTGCCCTTATCGATAAAGGTATACATTTCCTTATTGACGATATCGGTGGTGTCGCCGACGCCTCTTAAAAACAGTTCAGTATGTTCGAAAGTGGGCGTGCGGATTTCCCTGACGTCGAAAAGCCGCGTGACTTCGCGCACGGCGTCTTCGATATAATGCCATTTGTAACTGTCCTCGGGGAGGACGTCTTTAGTGCCTTTCGGGATATTGAAACTCATATTTCCTCAGATAATATATCTTCTTAAATTCATTGTTTTGAGAGAACCGGCAAGGTGTTCGTCAACGTAATCCTTGTCAACGATTACCCTGACCTCTTCTTCGCTTCCTCCCGCATTGTAACTCACTTCTTCGAGAAGGGCCTCCATAACCGCGTGCAGACGACGCGCGCCGAGATTTTCGCTGTTCTCGTTTTCCATGGTGGCGATTCTTGCAATTTCGCGAATGGCGTCGTCGGTGAATTCCAGTTCGACTCCGTCCACTTTCAGAAGTTCCTTGTATTGCTTCAATATTGCGTTATCGGGCTGCGTAAGAATAAGCACAAAGTCGTTTTCCGTCAGATTGTTAAGTTCGACCTTAATGGGAAATCTTCCCTGAAGTTCGGGAATAAGGTCCTGCACCTTGCTGATATGAAACGCGCCCGCCGCGATAAACAGAATGAAATCGGTGCGGATAACGCCGTATTTCGTCTGAACAGCGCAGCCTTCGACAATGGGAAGGATGTCTCGCTGAACGCCCTCTCGCGATACGTCGGGTCCTTGAGTGTTGCCGCGCGCCGCAACTTTATCGATTTCGTCGATGAAAATTACGCCGTCCTGTTCGGCTCTGCGCAACGCCTCCGACGCTATGCTGTCGCTGTCAACCAGTTTCGCGCTTTCTTCGGCAACGAAAATATCCCTTGCCTGTTTGACGGTAACGGTGCGCATTTTCTTTTTCTTCGGCATAAAATTTCCGAAAATGCTGCCGATATTTATTTCCTGTCCCTGTCCGACGTCGATTTGCATATTTTTAGGCTCGTCGACGGCCTCGACCGACACCTGCAGTTTGTCGAGATTGCCCTTTCTGAGTTCCTGCAATATTTCCTCTTTCAGCGAGGCGTCGGGTTCGTCGCTTCCCGCCTGTTTGCGTATCGGCAGAATTATATTGACGAGTTTCTTTTCGACGATGTCGGTAACTTTAGGCTGAACTTCCTTGAATTTTTCTTCGCGGACGAGCCTTATCGACGCCTCGACAAGGTCGCGCACGATGCTTTCGACGTCGCGTCCGACGTAGCCGACTTCGGTAAACTTAGTGGCTTCCACCTTGACGAACGGCGCCTTTACGAGCTTTGCGAGCCGTCTTGCGATTTCGGTTTTACCTACTCCCGTAGGACCTTTCATTATAATGTTTTTGGGCGTTATTTCTTCGCGAAGTTCTTCGGACAGTCTGCTGCGTCTGTATCTGTTGCGAAGCGCGATTGCAACCGCTTTTTTCGCCTCGTCCTGACCTATAATATAACGGTCGAGTTCGCCCACAATCTGTTTAGGGGTAAATTCCATTTATGCCTCCAGTACCTCGACCGTAAGACGGTCGTTGGTGTAAACGCAAAGGTCGCTTGCGATTTTCATGGCGCGGCGGACGATTTCCTCGGCGCCGAGCTCGGTATTTTCATACAGCGCTCTCGCCGCGGCGTATGCGTAATTACCGCCGCTTCCTATCGCGGCAACTCCTCCCTCGGGCTCGATAACCTCGCCCGTGCCGCTTACGATAAGCATTACGTCCTTATCGGCAATAATCATCATCGCTTCCAGTTTTCTTGCTTTATCGTTTCTCCACAATTCGGCAAGTTCTACCGCGGCGCGCATAAGATTGCCGCTGTATTTTTGCAGCATTTCTTCAAATTTTTCGCTCAATGCGAACGCGTCGCTGACAGACCCCGCGAAGCCTATCACTACTTTATCGTTGAAAATTCTTTTTACTTTTACCGCATTGCCCTTGAAAATCACGCTTTCGCCCATGGTAACCTGTCCGTCGCCGGCGATTGCGGTTATGCCGTTTTTCTTAACGGCGCATATAGTAGTTCCTTTAAAAGTGGTCATTTCTTCTCCTTGATGCCGTCGGGCTTTTCGTTAACGTAAAATATATCATATTTTAGCCTTAAAATCAACTGTTATAACCTATATCTTTATATCAACGCAATATGTAAAATTTAATAAAAATTTTTCGACCTTTTTTGCGCTTTTGAAACGGCAAACGTTTTGACGATTGCGTTTTGATATCGTTACTTAAAAATATGCCGTTGTCCGAAAAAACACGGTCGAATATTAGGCAGACAAAAACAATTCCCCGTAAAATACGGGGAACTCTTTCCGTTTCGTCATCCCGACAACTCTTCGTCGCGGTTCAATGCGTTTACGTAGTTTTCCATATCGCTTACCGCCCTCGCGACGTAATTCGTGCGTCTTTCGTTTTTATCCCTGCCTTCAACAGCCGGCAGAATTCCGAAATTGCTGTTCATGGGCTGAAAATTCTTGTTATGCAAGGTAATATACCTCGAAAGCGCGCCGCACATCGTCGTTTTCGGCGGCACCGACTCGGGTAATCCGCCAATCTCTCTCGAAAGATGTATTGCCGCAAGAAGTCCGCTCATAATACTTTCGACGTAACCTTCGACGCCCGTTATCTGACCTCCGAAATAAACGGCGTCGTCTCCCCTCAGTCTGAAAGTCTTTGTAAGACAATCGGGCGAGTACAGATAACTGTTTCTGTGCATAACTCCGTAACGCAGAAATTCGGCGTGGTTCAGCGCGGGAATCATCGAAAAAATCCTCTTCTGTTCGGAAAATTTCAGATTAGTCTGAAAACCGACGAGATTATACGCGCTTCCGTCCTGCGTTTCCTTTCTCAACTGCAAAACGGCATATGGACGCCGTCCCGTTTTCGGGTCGGTAAGACCGACGGGTTTCAGCATTCCGAAACGCATGGTATCGTATCCTCGTTTCGCCATAACTTCTACGGGCATACAGCCCTCGAAAACTTCCTTTCCTTCAAAATCTTTAAGAGGTACGGTCTCGCCGTTTACGAGAGCGTTGTAAAAGGCGTCGTACTCTTCCTTGTTCATCGGACAGTTGATATAACCGTCTCCTTTTCCGTAGCGGCCGCTTTCAAAAGATTTTTCGGGGTCGACGGACGACGCGTCTACAATGGGAGCGACGGCGTCGAAAAAAAACAGCCTGTTAAAAGTGCGGGATTTAATATCTTCAAAAAGTTTCTCGCCGGTAAGAGGACCCGTTGCGACGATTACCGGCGCGTCGGGAATGCGCTCGACCTCTTCGGTAACGAGATTGAATTTTTCAAACTTTTCAAGGTTTTTTCTTACGCTTTCCGAAAAAAGTTTTCTGTCCACGGCAAGCGCTCCGCCCGCCTCGACGCGGGTTTCGTAAGCGCATTTCAACAGCAGACTGTCAAGCATTTTCAGTTCGGTTTTCAGAAGTCCCGACGAAGTGTCGGCCACGTCCGATTTTAAACTGTTACTGCACACTAACTCGGCAAAATCGCCTGTTTTGTGCGCGGGAGTGGACTTTAAAGGCCGCATTTCGTACAAATCGACTGCGAAACCTCTCTTTAATAACTGATACGAGGCCTCGCATCCGCTAAGCCCCGCACCTATTACCGTAACTTTATTTCGGCTGATTTTCACTTTCCTTAATAACCTCTGTGTGATTGCATTCTTTGTTAAGACAGGTATATTTTTTGCCGTCTTTCGTCTTGCTCATTTTCATCACGTGGCCGCATTCGGGACAAAAGTAGGGAGCGGGCAAATCCCAGCTTACGAAGTCGCAATCGGGATAAGCCGTACACCCGTAAAACTCTTTTCCTTTTTTGCTTTTCTTTTTTACCACGGGCGCGCCGCATTTCGGACAAGTGCTTTCTTCCTCAACGAGGGGTTTGATATTTTTGCATTTTGGATAATTGGGGCAGGCAAGGAATTTTCCGTATTTTCCTTCGCGGATAACCATTTTCGCGCCGCATTTATCGCACACAACGTCGCTTTCTTCCGCGTCGAGATGAACTTTTCCGCCGCTTGTCATCGCGTGTCTGACAAGTTTCATAAGTTCGGGATAAAAACTTTCGATTATGTTTTGCCACTCGACGCCGCCCTCTTCGACTTTATCCAGCTGACTTTCCATATTGGCGGTAAATTTCAGGTCCATTATGGGAGGGAAGTTCTTTACCATATAGTCGCATACGGCTTCGCCGAGAGGCGTCGGGACGATTGCTTTACCGTCTTTTTGCGTATATTCGCGTTTTGCGATTACCGAAATTATCGACGCATAAGTCGAAGGACGTCCTATTCCGTTTTCCTCCATAGTCTTGACGAGAGTCGCGTCGGTAAACCTTTGCGGAGGTTTCGTGAATTTCTGTTCGTGCTTCATATCCTGCAAAAACATTTCGTCGCCCTCTTTCATATCGGGCAGCGTCTTTTCGGCAGTTTCATCGTCGTCGTCCTTGTCTGTTTCGGCGGCGGTGTTATACACGGCCGTATATCCCGGGAACACCATTGCGCGCCCCGTAACCTTGTAGCCGAGTTTCGTGCCTTTAAGCATGGGATTATCGTCCGCCGTAATATGCACGTTGAGAGTATTGTACACGGCTTCCGACATCTGACTTGCAAGAAACCTTTCGTAAATCAGTTTATAAAGTCTGTATTGATTGCGGCTGATTTTGTTTTGCAGGCTTTCGGGCGTGCGTTCCAGCGATATGGGTCGTATCGCCTCGTGAGCGTCCTGTGCGTCGGATTTCGTTTTATAAAAATTGGGTTTTGCGGGGGCATACTCTTCGCCGTAGCGCGCCTTGATGTAATTCAGCGCGTTCTGTTGCATTTCGGGCGATATACGCACGCTGTCGGTACGGATATACGTTACGAGTGCCGTCGCTCCCTCTCCGGGAATGTCCACTCCTTCGTAAAGCTGTTGCGCAATCTGCATAGTCTGCGGCGCGGTCAAAGACAGTTTACTGCTTGCGTCCTGCTGCAAGGTTGACGTCGTGAAGGGAGGTGCGGGGTGAGTTTTCGCAACCGCGCGTTTTGCGGTATCCACGTACAATCTCGCTCCCCTCGTTGCATCCACGATTCTTTCGGCGTCGTGCTGATTCCTTACTTTCCACTTCTTGCCGTCGATATCGACGAAAGTGCATTTGAATACGTCCTTTTTCGTTTTCGGTATTTTATTTTTAGATAAAAACGCGTTAATCGTCCAGTATTCTTCCGGCACGAAATTGCGGATTTCGCGCTCCCTGTTCACAACCATTTCGAGAGCCGCCGACTGAACGCGACCCGCCGAACTGCCCGACTTGATTTTTCTGCCGATGATAGGCGAAATTTTATAACCGACAAGTCTGTCGAGAACGCGGCGCGCCTGCTGACTGTTTACGAGATTCATATCCAGCTCGCGCGGATTTTCAAGCGCGTTATTGACGGCTTTCTTGCTGATTTCGTTAAAAACTATACGATTTTTTCCGTCGGGAATATCCAGACAGTTTTTCAGATGCCAGCTTATCGCCTCACCTTCGCGGTCGGGGTCGGTTGCAAGGTAAACGACGTCGTTCTGTTTCAACGCCGCTTTAAGTCTTTTAATGGTCTCTTTCTTTTCGGGATTGATTTCGTACTGAGGCTCGAAACGGTTGTCGACGTCAATTCCGAGCGTGCGCTGAGGAAGGTCGCATACGTGTCCTCCCGAAGCGAGCACGGTGAATCCCTGTCCGAGATACTTCTGAATTGTTTTTGCCTTCGAAGGCGACTCGACTATTACAAGTGTTTTCATATATCTCCGTTATTTCAAGGTAAAGTAATTACCCGAAGTTCTTTCTATAAGGTCGTTCATTTCCATATTGAAAACGACGTTCTGAAGTTCGTTGGCGTTCAGCCCCGTCGCCGCGATAAGTTCCTCGAAATGCGCCTCGCTTTTTTCGAGAATTTCAAGGATTTTCATTTCGTATATATTAAGTTGCAAAGTTTCTTTCTGCTCCTTGACTCCGTGCGGTACGCCCATTTCGTCAAGCACGTCGTCGGGAGACAACACGAGAGCGCCCTGCATCTGTTTAAGAAGCAAATTGCTTCCTTCCGCCGACGGCTGATTTATGTTAGCCGGTACGATAAAAATATCTTTGCCCTGTTCGACGGCGTGATTTACCGTTATCATAGTGCCGCTCTTAATGCGTGTTTCGGGAACGAACAGAGCTTCCGACAAACCGCTAATAATACGGTTCCTTTCGGGAAAGTTGAACTGCGCGGGCGCGGTGCCCAACCTGTATTCCGAAACGAACAAACCGCCCTCTTTGAGTATTCTGTCCTCAAGACTTCTGTTTTCGGCAGGATAACATATATCGAGTCCCGACGCGATAACCGCCGTCGTGCTTCCTTCGGCGTCCAGCGCGGATTTATGCGCCATCGTATCTATGCCGCGTGCAAACCCGCTCGTTACGTTAAGTCCCGCCCTCGAAAATTCGGTTACGAAGTCGCGGGTAACGTTCAGTCCGTATCTGCTCGCGTTCCTCGTTCCGACCACCGATATTCCGCGTTTCTTCAAAAGGGATATATCGCCTTTGCAATAAAGCAATGCGGGAAATTCGTAAATCTCTTTCAGATTTTCGGGGTATCTCGCGTCGTAAACGCTTATTGCGGTTATACCGTGTTTATACAGGTCGTCTTTTTCCCTGTCGAGCAAGTTTCTACGCAATGCGTCTTTCAACTTTTCAAACAGGTCAGAGCCTATTATTCCTGCGATTTTTTCACGATAATAATCAATCCTCGTCAGCAATTCGCCGGGACGGGCTATCGCAAGCAGAGCATGACGGCGTTTAAGCCTTATACCGTCTATCGTATTTAAAAGCAGTAAAGCTTCGGTATCGTTGAATTCAGTCATTGAACTTTCTGTCGTAACTCCTGTACTGAATTGCCTCGGCAATATGTTTTTCGCTTATGTTCTCATGCCCGTCGAGGTCGGCTATAGTGCGTGCAACCTTGATTATCCTCGTTGTTGCCCTTGCCGAGAGATTAAGTTTTTCGAAGGCTCTTTTTATAAGCCTTTCGCAATTATCGTCAAGCGGACAGAATTTTTTTATCATCGCGTTGGTCATCTGCGCGTTGCATATCGTACCGTTACCGGCAAAGCGCAACCGCTGTATTTCTCTCGCGCGGTCCGTGCGCTCTTTTACGTCCTTCGACGTTTCAAGCGCGGTCCTGTCGGTAAATTCCGAATAGCTTACGTTATCGACCTCTATCTGCAAATCTATTCTGTCCAGCAACGGTCCCGATATTTTGCCGAGATAATTTCTTATTTCGCGCGGCGTACATTTGCATTCGGCGGTTTTACTGCCGTAATTTCCGCACGGACACGGATTCATACTTGCCACAAGCATAAAGTTTGCGGGATAATCGACCGTGCGCTGAACTCTCGAAACGGTGACTTTTTTGTCTTCGAGAGGCTGTCTGAGCGCCTCGAGAGTATGCCTTTGATATTCGGGCATTTCGTCCAGAAACAGCACCCCGTTATGCGCAAGACTTACCTCGCCGGGCATAGCCTTTGCGCCGCCTCCTATCAGCGCGGGTATGGTTGCCGTATGGTGCGGAGTCCTGAAAGGCCTTTTCGTTACTATTCCCGTATCTCCGTCGAGAATACCTGCGATTGAATGTATTTTCGTTACCTCAATGGCCTCTTCGAAAGTCATATCGGGCATAATTGTGGGAATACAGCGCGCAAGCATGGTTTTGCCCGCGCCGGGAGGTCCCATCAGCAATATATTGTGTCCGCCGCTTACCGCTATTTCAACGGCGCGTTTCGCAACCGTCTGTCCTTTAATATCCGACATATCCACGTCGTACGGACAGTTTTTTAACGAACTTTCGTAGGTCGTGTGCCGAACGGGCGTCAACTGAACGTTTCCGTTAAGAAAACCTACGACTTCCGAAAGCCTGTCGCAGGCGTAAACTTCCGTACCGTCGATATAAGCCGCTTCTTTTGCGTTATCCGCCGGCAATATGAAACGGTTATATCCCTGTTGAACAGCCGATATCAGCAAAGGCATAACGCCGCATACCGCACGCAGTTTTCCGTCCAGCGACAACTCGCCGAGAAACACGTATTTCTTATACTCGCGCGTAACAATCTGTTCGGACGCGGCAAGTATTCCGACAGCCAGCGCCAAATCGAACGACGGTCCGTCCTTTTTCGTGTCTGCCGGCGCAAGGTTTATCGTTATCTTTTTTGCAGGATAAATAAATCCGCTATTTTTAATGGCGGAGCGCAGTCTTTCCTTCGATTCCTTGACGGCTGTTCCCGCAAGACCGACTATTTCGATGCCGGTAAGTCCCGACGAAATATCGGTTTCGACGTCGACGGCGTAACCTTCGATGCCGGATAACGCATAACACAATACCTTCGATAACATTTTCTTCCCCCTCGCTTATACAGATAGAGTATAGCGAATTATTTGAAAATTGCAAACTGTTTCCGAAGATTTTTTGCACATTTTTTTTCGACTTTATATTGAAAACTTTATTATATATATTTATATAATATATATACAGTCTTTCCGACGCGAAAAAAAACCCTCTCTTGCGAGAGGGTCGCGATTCATATTACAGCGTTAGTCTCCTTCCTTGCCTTTTCGTAAAGGCTGAATGAAAACGCGTTTGTCGTTTGTAGTAATATCGTAAACTACCCAGCCGTAATAAATTACGGTTACGCTTGCAATGATATTTGCGATAATATATCCCGCGTCTCCTTTATTGAAGAACGCCCTTCCCGAAATATCTCCGATAATACCGGTATAATTCATAACTACCGCGACGTTTGCAAAAGCAAGCACGCTCAATACGCCGAAAATCCAGTAAAGCCTTTCCTCTCCAGAGATGACGACGTACATCAGCAAAAGGATAAGGCCCATCGCAAGCGACGTTTCGTCCATATTGAGGCTGAATACCGACATTGCGGTAAGGAAGAATCCCGCTATAAGCACCAGTTCCGCCCTGTTGAAGTTTTTGAAGTACAGCGATACGGTATAGGCAATAAGAATAATGCTGAACGCTATATTGAGTCCGAAGGCCGTATTGTTTACCGTAGAACCGTTAAGTCCGAAGAGAGCGTACAGATTGAACGCGTTGCTTACGCACATCTGCTTATTGAACATATTGAGATAATAGTTTTTGAATATATACACAATATGTCCTTCTTTGAACATAGGCGCAACCGAACCAGCCGAAATAAGTATGAACAGCCAGAAACTGACAAACCAGCCTATGCAAACCGTGAGAATGGTTTTCTTATCTTTGGTTTTAATCATAATATAAATTTCGAACGCAATCACGAAAGGCAGAATATAAATGCCTATGGGCGACCACAAACAGGTTATGAGACTGCTTGCGAGAAGCATAACGAAATCTTTTTCGGTAAGCGCATAGAAAGTTACGAACAACAGGAAGATAAGCACGGGTATTTCGACGCTGTATCCTGCCGAAAGCGTAAACGAAACGGGAAGAAGCGCATACAACGCTCCGAACAGAGCGGCTTGCTTGTCCGACACGTATTTTTTAGCGAAAACGTAAAGCAGCACCGCCGTCGCGCACTCGGCAATAATCGGCAGAAGTTGCAACAATACGTTGAACGCCGACAGACTGTAATTGCCCAGAGTGATTTTTCCTACTACCCACGTGTAATACAATTGCAAAGGCGCAAAGTTCGTATATTCGAGGCCGGCCGCACCTATACTGCCTCCCGCAATATTCCACGCCGTAGCGCGAAGCGCCGCCGTACCCGCTTTATCGAACATAGTGCCGGCAATGACAAGTCTGACGCCGGCGGTAACAAGACCGATCAAAACTGCGGTAATCCACGTTTTTTTGAATAAAGGTTTATCGTCTCCCGCGGACAAAAGGCGGCGAAGCGCGAAATATGCGCCTGCC